>Ga0209535_1000713_pt1 | contig 23322 bp, 21 predicted proteins | sample LinPmetageLP28_FD_184041 | JGI IMG/M metagenome (GOLD analysis project Ga0209535, IMG submission 184041) | Marine viral communities from the Pacific Ocean - LP-28 (SPAdes) (version 2) | ecosystem: Environmental > Aquatic > Marine > Oceanic | place: Pacific Ocean | collected 2009-08-22
ATGGTGGAGACTTTAATATTTTAATAGGTTATGCAGCAGGTAATGCCCTAACAACTACTAATAGTAGTATATTTATTGGACACGAATCTGGTGACCAACACGATACTGAAACTAATAACATTGGTATAGGTCGTGGTGCATTGGGTGGCTCAATAGCGGGTGGTGAATATAATGTAGCCGTTGGAAACTACTCACTAGATGCTTTGACTTCATCTGATTTTAATACTGCTGTTGGATATCAAGCTGGAAGTGCAGTAACAACTGGTGATGGTAATACTTTATTTGGTTATCAAGCTGGACTAGCAATTACTGGAGCTGGTGCTTATAATGTTTGTTTAGGCACTCAAGCTGGATTAGCAATCACAACTGGAATACGAAATACTATGGTTGGTCAAGCTGGTTATCAATTTGATGCTGAAGATGATAACCTTGGAATTGGACACGGAGCTTTAAGTGGTGCAATCAATGGTGGAGAATTTAATATTGCGATTGGCAATCACACTTTAGATGCTTTGACTTCAGGTGATAATAATACAGTTGTAGGATATGGAGCTGGTGGTGTTTTAACAACTGGAAACAATAACACGCATTTAGGTTATCTAGCAGGAGACACTCTTACGACTGGTGCTCAAAATATTTTCATTGGTGCAAATGTTGACCCAAGCGGTAATAACGCACAATATCAATACGTAATAGGTTATAATATTGCCGCTACAGAAGATAGTCAGTTTATTTTTGGTAGACCTAGTAATACTGTTCAAAATGAGTTTGATACAGATAATGCTTGGTCCCGTACATCTGATGTTCGTAAAAAGAAAAACATAAAAAATTCTACATTAGGTTTAAATTTTATTAATGATTTAAGACCTGTAACTTTTGAATGGAAGCCTAACAATCAATTTCCTAAAGATTTTGCAGAGTATAGTGAAGAAAATTATATGACATTAGATGTCACTATGCATGGAATGATTGCTCAAGAAGTTAAAAGTGCTTTAGATAATGCTGAAGTAAATAATTTTGGTGGATGGAAAGAAGATAAAGATGGTTCACAAAGAATTTCACAAGAAATGTTTGTTTATCCACTAATAAAAGCCGTACAAGAGTTGTCGGCTACAGTAACAACTCTACAACAAGAAATAAACACTCTAAAAGGAGAATAACATGGCAATAACTAAACAATGGATATCAGCTAAACCTAAAGTAAATGCTGATGGTAATGTAACAGAATGGTCGGTTGAGTATAAATATACTGACGATGACTTTTCTCATACATTCAGTAAATCTGAAAAGATAGACACACCATCTAAAGCACCAGGTAGCTATACTAAAGCTGAACTGTTGACACTTATGGATGAGGCACATTGGGATGATATGTTTAATAAAAAACATAATGTTCACAAGAACCCACCAGTAGCTGATACAGTTGATAATAGTTTTGACGTTTCAACTTTAAGCTAGTAGCAAAATGGCTTTTGGTTTTGCATCTTTTGCTGATTTAAGTTTTGCTTCCGACGGGGATACTGAAAGTTTTGTTTTAGTTACCGGGAACGCCTTAACTGCATCAGTAGGAAATTCAACAATTGAAGGCTATGTTGACGTAACAGCTGGAGGTAACCAAGTTACTTCTGCAAGTGGATCAGTAGTAATAACTGCTGGAGCAGTTATAAATGTAACTGGTAACGTTTTAACAAGTGGTGTCGGTGACACTACTGAAGTTGGTAAAGCAGTTGTAACACTAACTGGAAATGGACTTACATTATCTGATGGTACTGTAGTCGCAAAAGCGGGAGCAACAGCTCAACCAAGCGGAAGCTTAATGGGAACTGTTGGTTCTGGTTCTGTTACAATTGTAGCAAAAGCAGTTGTCACACCAACTGGAAGCGGATTAACAATAACAACAACAGAAGCTGGTGTTATTACGTGGAATGATGTAGACACCTCAGGCGCAACTAACACGTGGACAGACGTAGCAGCATAGGATATAAATAATTATGGCATCATCTTATTCAACATCACTAAAACTAGAAAAAATGGTAACCGGTGAAAAGGCTGGTTTATGGGGTACAGTTACCAATACTAATCTAGATTTAATACAAGAAGCAATAGGTGGTTATATATCAATCGCGGTTACTAGTTCTGATATAACTACAACCATATCCGATGGCGCTTCTTCTAACGGCCGTAATTTTGTAATTAAACTAACAGGAACACTAGCTGCTAACAGAAATGTAACTGTTCCGGATTCTTTAGAAAAAGCATATATAGTAATTGATGCTACTGATCGTTCATCTAATCACTATACTTTAACATTTAAGACAGCATCGGGAACCGGGGTTGTTTTACCTGTTGGCTCTACTTCTGTATTATTTGCAGATGGTACTAACATAGTTAGTGCTCTGCTTGAAAAAGGATACAAAACAACTACTACTGCATATACAGCAGTAAATGGTGATCAAATATTCGTAGACACTTCTTCCGCAGCGGTAACTATAACATTACCAGCAAGTCCTAGCGTTGGAAACGAAGTGCATTTTATAGACTCAAAAATAAATTTTGGTTCAAACAATTTAACTATAGGTCGTAATGGTTCTAACATAAATGGTAGTGCTGCTAATTTAACAGTAAACACAAATGCAGAATCGTTTACTTTAGTTTATGCTAACTCGGCTAAAGGTTGGATTTATAAAACTAAGAGAGGTTAAAATTAATAGATTATGTCTCTTCTTAATTTTAAAATCTTACCAGGGATAGATAAACAAAACACAACTAAAGGTGCTGAAGATCGTTGGATCGATAGCGATAATATTCGTTTTCGTTATGGGCTTCCTGAAAAAGTAGGTGGCTGGTCTTCTTTATTATCTGATAGTATTGTCGGTGTTGTTAGAAATCAACACGCTTTTGTTGATAAAGACGGTAATAAATATATTGCTTTAGGCACAGACAAATTTTTACTTTTATATTTTGAAGGGCAGTTATATGATATAACTCCGTACGATAGCACAAAACAACAAACAAGTGCAACTATAAAAACAATAAACCAATCAACATCAATTACAATTACAACTGGATCAGCACATGGTGCTGAAGTTGGAGACATTATATTACTAGATAGTGTTACGTTACCAAGTGGTACAGGATTAAGTGCATCTAATTTTGAAGATAAATTGTTTATGGTAAACACTGTTCCAAGTACAACTACTTTTACAATTACATCTTCGGCAGCAGCGACTGCAACCGTAGCAGCAGGTGGTTCGACAACTGTTGAGTTTTATTTTGTAGTTGGACCACAAAAACAAACATACGGTTATGGCTGGGGTGTAAGCACATGGGGTGGAACTTTGTCCTCTGCTGCAACTACAGACCTAGATGGTTCTTTATCTGACAACACTAGCGGTACAGGTGGATCAGGAACTAGTCTTGTGCTGACAAGTGCTACTGGCTTTCCAACATCAGGTACTGTTTTAGTTGGTGACACAGAACTTATAACATACACAGGTAAATCTACTAACACACTTACAGGCATAACTCGTGGAGCTTTAGGTTCTACAAGATCAGCGCACAATGATGCTACAGCAGCTATTAACGCCAGTGATTATACCGCTTGGGGTAATGCTATTTCTGCAAGCCAAGTAGAACTAGAACCTGGTAAATGGTCACTAGATAATTTTGGTGAAGTGTTAGTTGCAACTTCAAACAACGGTAAAACATTTACATGGAACGCCGGGGCCACGACACCTTTGACAGTAAGAGCGTCTCTTACAACATCGGGTTTTGCAACAAGTAACAATCCTACAGCATCGCGGCTCACGCTTATTTCACCTACAACTCGTCACTTAATACATTTAGGTACAGAAACAACTATTGGAACACCTGCTACACAAGATGACATGTTTATTCGTTTCTCAGCTAGTGAAGACATAAATACATTTACACCTACTTCTACTAACACTGCAGGTACATTACGTGTGCAAGATGGAACTAAAATTATGGGTGCGTTAAAAACAAAAGAAGCAATATTAGTATGGACAGACAATGCTTTGTACTCTTTACGTTTTGTTGGTGCCCCGTTTATATTTGGTATTGAACAAGTTGGTACTAACTGCGGACTGGTTGGTAGTACAGCAGCTATTGAGGTTGACGGTGTTGCATATTGGATGAGTGCAAAAGGATTCTTGTATTATGATGGTACTGTTAAAACACTACCGTGTTCTGTAGAAGATGAGGTCTATGACAATATAGACACAACTAAAGGACAACAGATTACAGCTGGACTAAACAATTTATTTTCTGAAATAACTTGGTGGTATCCTGCGAATAATGATTTTAACAATAAAGGTGTTACTTATAACTATGCAGAATCAACACAAGTGCCAGGTGGTATTTGGGCATTACATACAGAAGCTAGAACTTCTTGGACAGATGCAAACGTATATACTAAACCATACGCAACAAAATTTGACACCAGTGAAACAGGCACTTTTCCTGTTATATTAGGTGAGTCTGGTTTAGGACAAACAAAATACTTTGAACACGAGATTGGTACAGATCAAACAAACGAAGACGGTAGCGTTACAACAGTGTTGTCTTACATACAGTCTTATGACTTTGATCTACAAGGACAAGGTTCTGAAGGTGATTTCTTTTTATCTGTAAGTCGTTTTATACCTGATTTTAAAACATTAATAGGAACTGCAGATGTAACACTATCTTTAAAACGTTATCCATCAGAGAGTGATACAAGTTCTACATATAGTCCTTTTACAATTACTTCTACAACTGATAAGATAGACACTAGAGCTCGTGGACGATATGTTAATATTAAAGTTGAGAACACAGGTGTAGAACAATCATGGCGATACGGCACGTTGTCGTTAGATGTTAAACAGGATGGTGGTAGATAATGGCTAAAATACTTTTACGTGTACCTGAACCAAGAACTGAATATGAAGTAGGAAACCAAAGACAGATTAATAGATCCATAGCAGAACTTATTAGTCAGTTGAATACAACATATCAACAACAGGTTAAAGAAGAACAAGAACAAGTATCGTGGTTTTTATTTTAGATGGCAAATAGATATAAAAATGCAAAAGTAGATTTAACTACTACAAACGACACAGTGTTATATACAGCTCCGGCTGAAACTGTAACTATTGCAAAGTCAATACGAGTATCAAATGACTCTTCTGCACAAGATACAGTTAGTCTTACAATTACTAATGCAAACGATGCTGTATTTAGTTTAGCTAAGCTAGCATCTGTAGGTGCACTTAGTACAGAAGAACTTTTATCTATGCCATTAGTTATTGATGAAGGTGAGATTATAAAATGTCAGGCAACAACAGCAGATAGATTACATGTTGTTATGTCTTTTTTGGAAATAACAAGAGACTAAGGAGGTCTTATGCCATTTAACGAACCAGGAAGTGTAGGCTATTTATACGAGGGAGATAAAAAAGTAGCTCAAATTAAAGTAGATACGGTTGTGACTTTAAAGAACACCGTAACAGGACAAGAGTATGAGTCAGATAATCACGGAGACTCTGATGTAGATGACCCAAATACTGAAACAAAGAGAGAGCATATCTCACGCAGTGTGCTCGTGAAAGTGGCTAAAATGCCTACAATGGGAGCAGATTCTGACTTGTAATCTATGACAAAACAAGGTAAATTCAATAATCGTCTTCACTCAAGACTAGGCACCTTGCTCAACATGCATGTAATTATATAGGAAACCTATGGACTTTGGAAAACTTATACCCAACGAATTAAGAAGAGCAGTAGATAAAGCAGTACCTAATGAGCTTAAAGGCATACTTGGAACAGCTGTAGCAACTGCTATACCTTTTGGTGGCGGTATGTTAGGTGGTGCTGCAGGTTCTTTCTTTACAGACATACTTATGCAAAATCTATTGTATGATGATGATTCAGGTCAAGATACTGACTATTTAAAAGCTGGTATGTCTGGTCTTTTTGGTGGTGCAAAAAATATTGAAAGTGGTTTTCTTGGTGGGAAAGATCCTGTTACAAGAACTGTTAATTTAGATAAAGCAGGTATAATGGAAAACCGTAACTTTGGAACAGAAGCTCTTAGTGAATCAGACTATATAACACAAATGAAATCTGCTGGTTATGAAAATATTTCACCATCAGATTTTGCTGACTATCAAAGTACTTTTGCTAATCAAAATCAATTTTTACCAGACCCCAGTGTTGCTACTAATACAGACTTATTATCGAGATTAAACGAAGGAACGGCTGTAGCAGGAGACACAGGAAATTATTTTCAATCTGATTTTAAAAAAGGTGTTAGTGATTTTTTCACACCTTTTGATTATACAGGCGGCGAAGGTTTTAAAGATGCTCTTGGAGAAACAACATCTTCACTTACAATGGCAGAATTAGGTAACGCACCATCACAGGCTAGAGATGCAAGAGACGCGTTAAAAGCTGCAGAAGACGAATATGCTAGATACATAGCTGGACTTGATGAAAGATCTCGTGCAAGTCTTGAAGCAGATAACAAAGCAAGGATAGCTGCTTATAAAGAATACATGGGTTTAGCAGGATACAGTGAAGAAGAAATAGATGATGCATTAAAACTAGCAGGTTATATTGGTGAAGGACAAACAGCTTACGCTGCTGATGGTGGTCGTATTGGTTTTGCTGATGGTTCAGGTGACGGTATAGCAGGCCTAAGTTTAAACTATAATCGTTTTTATGATGACTATCCAGAAGCACAGGTTGGTACATATATAAATGAAAATAGATACAAAAGTGAAAAGATAGAAAAGCTAGAACAAAAGGTAAATGATTTTAAAAACATGCGTCTAGACAAAAGAAAAGGCGAGTATATTCCAGAAAAAGGAATGTTAGAAAAAGTAGTAGATCAAGAAATAAGTAATCTATACATGGAACGTGAAAACGATAATTTAAGAATTTCTGAAAAACAAAAACGTGAAAGAGAGAGACTAGAACAAATGCTAGAAGCATTAGAGATGCAAAAACAATTTCATGAAAGATATTCAAAGGGCATTCCTACAGCAATGCAAAGAGATTCAATGGAAGCAGAACGATTAGCAGAACAGTTAGCTCAAAAAGAAGCAATGGAAGCAGCTAAAGAATATAGAATGAATAGAACAGGTAGAGCTATGGGCGGTATGATGAATAGCCGTATGGGTTTTGCTATGGGTTCACAAGATAGACCTAACATGAATTATGGTAGTGGTAGAATGACACCGGGCGGCGATCCTATTGCCCCGAATGTACCACCAGGAAAACAAATGGATCTAAGACCAGGCGGCTTTATAGAACTCGGCACTGAGCCAAGAGCCGATGACGTGCCAGCAATGGTAGGTAAAGACGAATTTGTGTTGAATGATCGAGCAGTAGCTGGTATAGGTAAAGCATTAACCGGTAAGGCAGATGCTAGAGCCGGGGCCCGCGCATTGTATGACTTACAGAATCAAATGGAGGCAATAGTTTAATGGCATTACCATCGGAATTTGACACCAGACAGACGGTTGTCAACAGAGTCGACCCGTTTATTGAAGCGGCGGGTACAGCCTTTACAGGACGATTAACACCTTTATTAAATCCTGCAAATGCAGTTAATACTGGAGCGTTTGCACAACAAGTACAGGGTCAAAATAAATTACAACAACAAGCATTACAACAAGCAGCCACACAAGGTGGTCTTGGCACTTTACAGTTTTCAGGACCTGGTGGAACAGTTAGTGGTATAACCGGTCAAGGTGTTGCAGGGTTTCAACCTTTTCTAAGAGACGCTACAACTGCAGCTACTCAATTACAAGCGCAAGGCGTTGCCGGGCAAAATGCAGGGGCTGCAAATTTACAAGCAGCGGCAGGTTTAACAGGACCTGGTGCAGGTACAGCTTACATGTCACCGTTTCAACAACAAGTTATTGACGCTACGCGAGCATCTTATCAAAACCAGCGAGCACAAGGTAGACAATCTATTATGGATTCTGCAGTAGCCGCAGGTGCGTATGGTGGTGGTCGTGAAGGTGTACAACGTGGTGTATACGACGCACAAACAACACTAGGAGCAACACAACTAGAAGCTGACTTACGAGCACAAAATTTTGCACAAGCTCAAGTAGCAGCTCAACAAGGTTTCCAAAACCAAGGCACACTTGCTACAGCTTTACAAGGTCAGGCTGCGCAAAATCAAGGTTTAACACAACAAAGTCTAGCTGCACAATCAGGTCTAGCACAATTACAACCACAACTTGCATCACAAAACATTAGCTCGTTGTCATCTTTAGGTTCTGGCCAACAAGCACTTGGACAAGCACAACTAGACGTAACAGCAGCTAACGCACGTGAAGCAGCTTATGAAGAACAACAAAGACTAGGTTTCTTTGGTTCGCAATTTGCACCGTTTACAGGTGGCTTTGGTGCAGCATCACAATTTACAACTAATACACAACCACCTCCTAGCACACTTAACACTATACTTGGTGTTGGTAGTATGGCTGGTGGGTTACTAGGTGGTATAGGGAGTTTGATGGGTTAGTATGAGTAAACCGTTAAATAGACCAATGTTTAGAATGGGTGGTACACCTAACAGCAATAGTGGAATTGTATCTGGGTTTGAAAAACCTAGAGAAAATTTTGCCGCTGGTACACCAATGACTAGAGAAGAGTATTTAGCACAAAATACTTATACTCCTGAAGTTCAAAAAGGTTTTGGTTTTAATGACTATATGGCTTTAGTAAAATTAGGGGCTGGTATTGCTGGAGCACCTAATCGAGGATCGGGTCTTAAAGGTTTTGCTGCTTCTGCTTCTCCTGCCATAGGACAATTTGCAGATGATTTATCAAAAAACAAAGCAACTAAAGATGCGTTAAGAAGAGAAGCAGAAAAAGACGCAAGACTTATTGGTCGTGAGTTTGATTTATATGAAATGAAAAGATCGGACACTTTAGAAGACAGAGATGTAGCAAGAGGTTACGCCGTAGAAGACAGAGATGTGAAAATAGAATTTGACACAGATAAATTAACAAAAACTATTTCAGCAAACTTAGACTTAGCTGACCTAAAACATGACTATAAATTAGCAGAGATAGCTGCAGAGATAGCTGGTGACAATAAAACTGATTTACAGTTCTATTATAATGAAATGGACAGTATTACAACAGAACAAGCTGGTCTTGATATGTCAATTCCTGAACAAGCAACACAATACCAAAATTTACAAGCTAAAAAAAGTTTATTACAACAAAAAGAAATAGTTAAATTAGCTGATGAATTTGCAGGCAACATAGAAATGTCTGCTGTTGCAGGTGAAGAAGCTGACAAACAAATAGCAGACATACAAGCGCAAAGAGAAAAAGATGGAAAACGTCCATTAACTGAAACAGAAAAATCAGAACAAAAATTAATTTTAATGGGTAGATATTACAACACAATTGCCAAAGCTACTTTTGATACGCGGGGAGCTCAAGCAGAGTTTGATAGAAGTTTACAGGCAGACGGTGGTCGTATTGGTTTTCAAAACGGAACACAACCAGGTATGATGCCAACACAACAATCTTCAAGCGCGATTACATTTGAAGAATTAAGGGCAAGATTACCACGTGAAGTTTCAGACAGCGTTGTAAAACTATTAGCAACAAGCGAAGTTGCTTTACTTGATTTTGCTAACATAGCAACACAAGAAGACATCGCAAGATTTAACCAAAAATATAATTCGGATTTACAATTACCTGCACAAGGAGCGTAACGTGTCTATCCTAGATATATACGGTAAAACATACGAAGATCACGTAAGAAATAAAAGACAAAAGAAAGATGGCACGATTTTAATGACGGGCCAAACTATAGAAGAAGCTATAAACAACCCATATCAAAGAGATGCTTGGGAAAAAAATGCTGATAGAGTTAAAGAACAACATTTTTCAAAAACACTACAAGGCGACAACCAAGGAATAAACACTGTTATTGGTTTTGGTAGAGGACTGCATGAATCTTTAGCAGGTTTAGGTGCTTTACTACCAAATGATTTTATGCCTGGAAAAGGTGAGTTATTTAAAGATGTGTTTACTTATGAAAATCTATCAAAAGGAAAAGTTCCTTACAAAATAGATGAACAATATCTTGGTGAAAAATTAAACCGAGAGTTAACAAAAGCAGATTTAGACGCTGCACAAAAATATGTAGATGAAAAAGGATTGGCTCCTGGTTTTGGTAAAGGTGCTGCTTTTGTTGCTGAATTTTTTGTTGGACTTAAGGGTGCTGGTAAATCAGCTCGTGCTAAAGAACTACTTAACAAGACTAATAGAACTAGTGCCGAGGACCTGGAACTAGAAAAACTTGTAACAATGTATGCTAAACCCACTCAAACAAGCATAAGTAAAAAAATAACAAAGTCGGGAGAAAACAAACAAAAAACTGCAGGCGAAGATCTTTTACAATTACATTTAACTAAACCTATAGACGAAACACATTTGCTAAAGCCAAGCGGAGAATTTAGAGACATAAGATTTAGAACACCTAATAAGGAAGATAAGGAATTATTGAATCTGTATAGAAAGGTAATGAACAATGAAATTAAACTTCCAAACAACATTAGATTTGATGCACTAAACTCATCAACTTCTGGTTTTGACAATATAGGTCGTGAAGCTAGAAACACCACTATTGCTAGTTTAAAAAAGCTTAATTTCTTTATGAAAGAAAAAAGTAAATATAAAGGTCTTAGTGAGCCAGAAATAAAAGCTGTATTTGAAAAAGAACTTCCCAGAGTATTGGAAGACCTTGCTATAATTAATAATAAGACGGGCGGTGTCATATATCCATCACAAGTTAAATACGGAAATTCAATTGCAGCAGAAGTTATGGAAATTTTAAAACCTAAAAAAATAAAACTTCCGGTTTCTGGCAGAACATCAATGAGAAAAGAATCTCAAGGACTTCTTAAAGAGGATGCACCTTCATCTATTGCATATCTGTTTAAAAATATTAACCCAGAAGATATTAAAAAAATAAAAAAACTTCATAAACGTTATTTAAATGGAAGGTATATGGCAGACGAAACAGCTAATGACGTAGCTGTTTTAACAAGAAACCCCAAACTTAAAAAAATGATAACAAAGGACGGAAAGGTTCCAGACTTAGATGAATTAAATGAAATTTTATTTGAAAATTACAAGACAGGCACTCCTGGTCTTACACAAGGAGAAGCTTCGGCAAGGATTAGTAATATAATAAATTACATAAATGGTGGAGATGTTATCTTATCATCTAACTATGATAAAATTTACCCTTTTACCGTAAATTTTCCAAGAGATAAAAAACTAGCAAAAAAACTTATAAAAGATTTAAATGAAAAGGCTAATGGAAGTGGTTGGAACTCTCACTATGGTAGGGCTGAAAGGGATGTTTATGTAAAACAAGCCGATAATGTTTTGTTAAGACCGTATGGTACTAGAAAATCAATAATAAACCATCTTGCATACAATCGTTACGCAAAAGGTGAGGGCGTAGGCGACTCAGTTCATGAGTTAGCTGGAATAAGAACAACAGGAAAAAATAATATGGATTCGTATGGTAATTTTGTTATGATTCTTGACAAGACTATTAATGAAAAACTTGCACAAGTGCAAGGTATGTTAGGTAAAAAAAATACATCATGGTTAAGAGGAGATATTACTATTGATGAATATATAGATGCTCATAATAAAATAGTTAAAAATGGTAAAATAGAAATAGACGGTAAAACAATTAAAGCTACACCATATCTTGCAGAAATAATGAAACCTAGCGAGGTTACAACGTATTATACAAAAGCCGAACGTAAGTTGTTTAAAGAAAAGTATGGTATGGATCTTGTAAAAGAAGCAAAAGAAGCAAAATATGCATACAAGATACCAAGAAACGCTGATGATAGTTTTACTGTGCTTGATGATTTAGCTGCAAAAAGCAACGCTGGCAATGCAATGGGAGGTAATCCTATACCTAGAACATATTATGCTGATGGTGATCAAGACCCAGATGATCCTGCTTCAGACATATATACGGGTATCGCTTTTCCCGACTTTGGCAGTATTAAAGGGGCACAAGACAGGATTATAGAAACATATAAAGACAGTCAGTTACCTGAAACAATTGAGTCATTAAATAAAAATTTTGCAAAACCTGTACAAATAAAAGCTGAAAACGTACTAACAGAATCTAGGAAGATTATGAACAAAGGTGATCGCCCTTTAGAGTTAAGACCCTTACAAGATGGTTTTGAACTTATATCTGATAACCCTATAGTTGAAGCAGCTATTGCATCTCCATGGACAGCATATAATGCATTATTAAACATTAGTGGTGCAATGTACAACGCAGTAGCTGACAAAGATATTGATGTTGAAAAAGAATTTCCTTACACATTTAAAATGCAAAAAGCAATAACAGGTGGTGCTGGTAAAACCCCTGATGATCAAGACTACATATCATTTGTTGATGAATTAAACAGAGCACAAGAAACAGGTATGGCAAAATTGAGTTATAGTATTGTTGATTTACTTGCATCAATTCCAGATCTAACAATTGAAACAGAACTTAGGGATAAAATTCAAAAATCTTATAACAGAGCTGTGGATAGTGGAGAACTTGTAACTAAACCAGAAACATTTTTAGGTGAAATTGGATCAGTAATGGTTGAGTTTGGTATGCCTGGTGCTCAAGTTTTAAAAGGTGTTAATTTTTTACGTAGAGCAATTAAATCTTCAACCGGTTTTAATTTATTTACACGTGGCAGTTACGCAACCAATCGATTACTCGGTACATCAAAATCAACAGCCGCTGCAATAACAGCAGGTAATGTAGCTAAACGTGTAGGTGTTGGCTCTATGGTGTTTGCAGGTACTGATTTTATAGCAGGTGGTCCTTACAACACAGTAACAGAAATGATGCCCGATGATCCTTTATTTTTTGATCAAACAGTTGGTTATGATTATATTGATACAGAAGGTTTAAGTGGTCGTGATTTAACAGTTGCTAATTTTAAAAACAGATTACGTTTTGCAGCAGATGGTGCAATTGTAGGAGGATTGTTTCCTTTAGTTGGTCCTGCTTTATGGCAAGCAACTAAGTATGGTGCTATCAAACCAGGGGCTTATGTTTTAGGTAAAGGCGCTAAAATTGCAGATACACTAGCAGTAAAACCTGCTTCGTATTTAGCGTCAGGTAAAATTAAAGTTCCTTTCACAAAACCAGGAACATACGAAGCTACTATACCTGGAGTACAAACACTAAGTCAGGGGCTTGGAGGTGGTGCAAAAATATTTGGTGACTTTTTAGGTAGTGATATATTGGCAAGACTTGCTGTAAAAGGGGTTAGCCTTGGCTCTGTTGGTCTTAAAGCAGCAAGAGAAACACTTAGTCCTAAAAGTGTCGGTTTTCAGGGTTTTGATCCAGTAGCTGAAACAGGAATTATAAAACAATTACCTGATTTTAAAGATTGGAGAATGTTTGACGTTACAGACAGTGACCCTTTAAAAGCTAATCTTAAAAAAATAGATAACGTGTTTTCTATTTTTAGAGACGTTGGCAAAAAAAGTTCTAATCAATACTATGTAGAAACAAAAGCACAACAAAAAATAAAAGGTGTAAATAGAGAAGTAGAAAAATATATAGATGCTATTGAACAAAAAGCATTTGATTTAGCAAAAGGTTTTGAAAACAGATATAATACTAATAAAACTTCTCCAGCAGGAGAAGAGTATTTAGTAGAACAAGTGCTGTCAGCTATTAAAGGTCAAATAAAAATAACTGATCTTCCTAAAGAATTACAAACACTAACAAAAGAATTAGATAAACTATTAGATAAAATTAAATTAGATTATGCTGACATATTACCTGATGGCGGACTAAAAGATTATATTGGTCAAAACTTAAAAGAATACTTAAGACAATCTTTTGCTACGTTTACAAACCCACAGTATAGACCAAGCACTCAAGTGTTCGATAATGCTGTAGAATTTATTGCTGACATTGTTAGAAAAAATGAAAATTTATTAGAAGAAGCACAAAGAACAAATGTAAACACAAACGAGGCTGTACGTATATATGCAACAAAAATAGTAGAGGATATATTAAGTGTAGGAAAAACTGACGGCAAAGATCCATTAATGCAGTTGTCTTTTATTGCAAAACGAAAACTACAAGATGATGATTTATCTGCAAGTATAAAAACAGGAGAAGAACTTCCTGATGTAATAAAACAATTATTAGGTGAAGAAAATAGTCTGCGGTCAGCCGTTATGCAAACTACTTCTAGTTTAGTGACCCAAACTCAAAACTTAAAAGCATACAACCGTGTTGCTGACATACTTTTAAAAGAAGGACGTTTGTTTAATTCAGCAGAAGAAGCAATAGGTGCGAATGTTAGAAACGCTCTGCCTGTTAGCAGAGTGCCTGGTATTGGTTTGTTAGATGCTAAAATAAATCAGCTATATGGTTCTCCAGAAATTATTAGAGCATTACAATCATCTGCTGGTCCTTTAGATAAATTAGCGCAAAATGAAATTATACAATTATTAATTGCTTACAAAGCAGGTGTTCAAACTGCTAAAACTGTGTTGTCTCCGGCAACACAAAGTCGTAACTTTGGAAGTGCTACAGCTTTTGTATTAAATAATGGATGGATTGGTGGTAGAGCTTCTGTAACAGATTCTTTTAAAATAGTTTTAGATGATATTTTTGGAGCGGGAAGAACTGCTAATGAAGAAGATTTAATAAAATACATATCAAGACAAACAGAATTAGGTGTTATTGATGAAAACATTGTTGCGTCAGAACTAACAGCTGTGCTTAATGATATTAAATCAGGTAAGATTAGTACCACAGCAGGTCTTATTGATAAAATAGACAGCACTAATTTTATGAAAACTGCTACTAGACTTTACGCAGGAGGTGATAATGTTTGGAAACTTTATTCACATGAATACTTAAAGTCTATGTTTAAAGGAGCATTTAAAGATATAGATGAAGTTAAACGTAATGTAAAAATTGATTTTGGTATTGATGAGTTTAATCCAGCGACAATGGCAGAAGCAATTGAAGAATATGCAGCTTTAACGGTTAGAGAGTTAATGCCAACATATAGTAAGGTACCACCAGCCATACAAGCTATTAGAAAAATACCTTTTATTGGTAACTTCGTATCATTTCCTGCGGAAATATTAAGAACTAGTGTTGCTACAAGTAGTTTAGCTTTAAAACACATAGCTTCAGACAATCAAGTATTGAGAGAACTAGGTTATAGGTCTTTATTGGGTCAAGCTGTTACTTTATATGGAATTAATGAAGGGGCTAAAGGACTAGCTCACGCAATGACAGATATCTCTCCGAACATGATACAAACATACAAAGATTACTTTGGTCCTGAGTACATGAAATATAGTGAATTAGTTCCTATAAGCAACATGGATGAAAAAGGTGCGTTTAAAGTATTCGACATGTCTAGATATAACCCTTACGATCTTGTTACTGCAACTGCTCAAAATTTAATTAGACGAGCAACTAATCCTCAATCTACATTAGACCCTGATAAAATAGAAACAGATGTATTACAAGAATACTTAAAAGTATTTGGACCTCTTCCTGGCTTATTGTCTGGAACTTTTTTTGGTTTATCTATTAGTACAGAATCTTTTATGGAAGCAGTTACTGGTAATAAAAAACAAGGAGGTAAGGTTTATGGTGATAAAGATACGATAATAGAAAAACTTGATAAGTCTTTTATGCACTGGGCAAATAAAATTGAACCAGGTGCTGTTAGTAGCATACAAAAAATATATGGAGCATTTGCTGGAGATGTTGACTCTCAAGGAGTGCCCTTAGACTTAAGTGATGAATTATTTAAATTATCTGGTGGCTCTACTGTACCAATTAATGTGCCTGCAAGTTTTTCATTTAAAATTAGTGAGTTTCAAGACACCTTTAAAGACGCTTTAGTAAGTGAATCTTTTTACAGTACAAAAAATTACCAATCTCGTGGTCCAGCACAATTAGTGCGTGAGTACAATAAATTTAATGAAGAAGCTTTTAGAGAACAATATAAGTTTTATGCTGCTGTAAGACAGGCATTGGATTCTAATTTGATGACACGCTCTCAAATTATTAGAGCTTTAAAAGAAAGAAAGTTATCTGACAAAGTAGTTGTTAACGTTTTAAATGGAAAATTTACTCCTTTGTCAACTAGAGAAGGTGGTCTTAAAGGTAGGTATAATAAAATTACAAAAGGTAATCCTGATCAAATTTTTAGCAGAAGTGATTTTATGCCAATGGGTGCTCTTGAACGTGCTAAAAATAAATGGGGTAGAATAAAGTTTGAAGATTTTGAAACAAAACGTAAAGAACCAGAACAAGTTTCAATGGCTCCTGTAGAAACACCACAGGTCAATCAAACAGCACAAGCAGCGCCACCAGTAGCACCGCTGCCAGCATCAGGAGCAGTGCAAGTCGCTGAGACTCAGCCAGCAACGGGGCCCGTGAATGAAGCTACTGGCTTAACAGGGAACGAAACAGCTTTATTAAATAGAGACGAACAACTTATTAGACAAAGACAAAGGGGGATAGTATAAATGGAAATGGAACCAGAAACAGAACGCGAACACATAATTTCAATACAAGGACATATAACCGGGGTGAAGAGAGATTTAAATAATTTAAAGGACGATGTACAACACGTGCACAAGGACGTAGAGAAATTGGGTGGCAAGATAGACAAAATCTATTGGGTTGTTTTATCTACAGTGGGGGCTGTTGGATTAATTTTTATTGAAACGTTATTAGGAATGGTACAATGAACCTATCAAATAATTTTACACTAGCAGAGCTAGTTAAATCTCAAACAGCAGTTCGTAAGAATATAAAAAATGAACCTGGAACTGCAGAGATTAATAATCTTATTCACCTAGCGGAGTCCATCCTGCAACCAGTGCGCGAGCATTTTGGTAAACCGGTTATGATATCTTCAGGCTATAGAAGCCCAGAGTTGTGCGAGGCTATCGGATCTTCGGCTAAGTCACAGCATGCCCAGGGTGAGGCAGCAGACTTTGAGATACCAGGCGTAGACAACAAGAAACTTGCAGCGTGGATTACAGAAAATTGTGACTTTGATCAGTTAATACTAGAATTCTATGATGGTGTTGATCCCAATTCAGGATGGGTGCATTGTTCAGCGAAAAGAGAGTCAGGAACAGGGCGCAAACAAATATTACAAGCAAAGAAAATAGAAGGCCGAACAGCGTACGAACCGATAATTCTTTAGATCCAATTCTTAAGATCTTCTCCCATGATTTCATTAGCTATATTTATCTTTTGTTTAAGTGCTTTGACTATGCGTTCATCTATAGTCTTTTCCGCAATTAAATCTATGTATAATACACTGCCAGTCTGGCCGATACGATGAGCTCTGTCTTCTGATTGCAATCTTTTTTCTAGATCATATGAGTTAGAAAAGTAAATTACAGTGTTAGCAGCTGTTAAGGTAATTCCATACCCTCCAGTCTGTGGGTTTCCGACGAAATAGCGTGTAGGGCCCTTAACGTCCTGAAACTGAGCAATGTGGTCCTGGCGAAGGGTAGCATCCACCCCACCATGATATTCGACTGTAGAGGCTTCTCCGTAAGCTTTTTTTAAAGATTCGACTATTTTTTTTATGTCTTCTCGGTATGTTGCCCAGATTATGACCTTGCCCTCAGTTTCTTCTAGACAATCCATTAAAGTTGTGAGTCTGTTATTTTTAAGATGTTTGATTGTGCCATCGTCAGCTTTAAACGTGCCACATGTGATTTGATGCAGGCGCATAAGTTGTGTCATAACATTTACAGTTGACATAACCTTACCTTCTATCATTGCAATAGCTGCTGACTTCATAGTTGCATATAGTTTTTGTTGTTCGTCTGTTAGTTCTACGACACGTTTTGTAAATACTTTAGGTGGTAAGTCTAAGCAATCTTCTTTTAGCACACGATACGAAAAATCTTCTAGTTTTTTAGCTAACTCATCTAACCTGCGGTAGCTGCCTACGATTTGTACTTTACGTCCACCAAAATTTCTATCTAGCATATGTGCATACCTAGAACGATACGCGTAGTAAGAATCATAGCCTAAATGATAAGGGTCCAGGAATTTACATTGACTAAACAAGTCAAGAGGTGATTTGGTTACAGGAGAGCCGGTTAGTATTCTACGATACGACGCGAGATCCCCTAGTTTTAATATATTTTTTGTTCTTTTAGCTGTCGGACTCTTGATTGTCGTTGACTCGTCAATTCCTAGTAGGGCTTTCCCTAGGAATATGTTAAGGAAACTGTGAGCAAAGTCCAGTCCTTTCGACGTAGAAAAAGCTTCTACGTTCATTATCAGTATCTTAAGGTCCCCTTTGTCATCAAACAAAGTATTTAATTCTGCTTGTTTTCTCTTAGTTTGTGTTGGTTCCCACAATACTTTTGTATGATCTACATGTTCTGGTAAGTGCACAGGAAATTCTATGTCATGCCAGTTTTTGTACACACCCTTAGGAGCCACTATTAATGCACCGCGAATAGCTCCTCTATCATACAGCATAGCTATATTATCAACGAGGACCTTGGATTTGCCGGTACCCATTTCCATAAATAAAGCGTAAGTTTTCTGCGCCCACGACTTTTCTAATGCCTTGAGTTGGTGCTCATAAGGCTTAGTCTTAAACTTATAATGTTTTATCATATTTTCTTTCTTGACATTTATATAATCATTGTTATATATAAAGTCAATCAAAAAACGGAGAAAGTTATGGCAGAACAAACAGCGCAAGAAATAATAGATTCATTAGTTGCACAACTACAAAAAAGCAACAGTGAAAAAATTGGAATGCAAGTTAAGATTGATGGGTTGACAAAACAAGTTAACGAAAGTACACAGAAAGAAGAAAGTAATAATGGTGAAACAAAGGAACAAGATATTTGAGCTATACGATCGTAGAAGTTTAGTAGATTTTTTAGATTATAAAGCAGCTGAACCTAACGATCCTTTAGTATACGTACTACAACATCCACCTCGGAATATGAATATTTTGGGAGCGTCGGAGTTTGGTAACTTAGTAATTTGTTTACCAGAGTTGTCACAAATGATTTTTAGTTCTGGACCTTTTATTTTTAAAATGAAAAAGAACTTAAAAGACTTTACACCAAATGATTACATTTTGTGTACAGGTGATCCTGCAATTATAGGTTTGTCTACTGCTATTGTCAGTGACAATACAAATGGACAATTTAATCTATTGAAGTGGGACAAACGAGAACAAACATACTATCCATTAAGGATAGATATATATCAGAAAGGAGAAATGGAGTGAGCACACTTACATTAGATGATCTAGAAGAAGATCAACAACATTTAATAGAACAAACAGACATTCAAACATTGGCTTCGTATTGTCATGAATTACAGGCACATGAAGAAGAAATTGAGAGGTTAGAAGAATCAATTAGATATAAAAAAGAACAAGCAGACAAGATTTCTTCAGAGATAATACCTAATTTGCTAGCAGAGCAAGGGCTGTCATCTTTGAAACTCGCTGACGGTAGCGGTGTGGAGGTTAAGAAAACCTACAGCTGTACTGTAAAAAAAGACTCAGTCGAATCAGCGTATAACTGGCTTCGTGAAAACGAGTTGGGTGACCTTATTAAAAATGAGGTTGCTGTACAATTCGGAAAGGGCGAAGATAACAAGGCGGAGCAATTGCTTAGCCTTGCAGTGCAAGAAGGTTATGAGCCTTCTCAGAAACAGAAGGTAGAACCTATGACTCTGAAAGCACTCTTTAGGGAGCGTATCGAGGCCGGCCTCGATATGCCCTCTGACTTCTTTCACACTTTTGTGAAAGATCAAACAAAAATAAGCCGGAAATCATGAAAAAGGAGAAAAGAAACATGAACCAAGTAGTAGAAAAAAAGAAGACGGACGTAGTTCTAGCAGGTATGTTCGAACAAGACGCCGATACTGGATTAGATAACATGGGGTCAGATGACTTTGCGTTACCTTTTCTAAGAATATTGGCACAACTATCCCCGGAAGTTAATGAAAGGGATGCAAAATACGTAGAGGGTGCTAAGGCAGGAATGATATTCAATACTGTAACTAAGCAGACGTATGACGGTGAAGAAGGTGTCAACATAATACCGTGTCATTACAAGCGCGAGTATGTTGAATGGTCGGATAGAGGACAGGGCACAAGTGCTCCTGTTGCAATTCATTCGGCTAGTAGTAACATTCTTAGAGAAGCTACAAGAGGTGCTGATTATAAAGATAGATTACCTAGTGGTAACTATTTAGAAAACACAGCATCATATTTTGTACTTACTGAGGATGCACAAACCGCTTTGGTTTCTATGAAATCTACACAACTTAAGGTTAGTAGGTCATGGAACTCAATGATGAAGAGCATTAAGCTGAAAGGCAAGAGTGGTTTATTTACACCGGCTTCTTACAGTCACTTATATAATCTTAAAGCAGTGCAACAGTCAAACGACAAGGGAACTTGGTTTGGTTGGGCAGTGACTAGAGTAGGGCCAGTGCAAGACAAAGAAGTCTATGCGGCCGCTAAGAATTTTGCTGAAACATGTCGCAAAGGAGATGTGAATGCAAAACATGGTGAAGATAGTACCGAATCTAAAGAGCAAGTACCGTTTTAACCATTAGTGTAGCCCCTAGTCAACTCCCCCGTACTGGGGGCTACGTGAGAGGATTATATATGATTAGAAGTAGAGAGTCACTATATCAAATGCGTTACTATCGTAAAAACACGATCGACAATTTGAGAAAGACAGTTAAGAAATTAAAAGAAGATAAAAAATTATTTATGGAAAGTCCGGAAGGAAGAGCCTATAACAAAAGATTAAATGCGATTTATCAAAAAGATTACCGCAGTAAAAATAAAGAAAGTATAAGAAAGTATCAGAAAGAATATCATTTACATTATGGAACATTTTAAAAAAATATTTGAGGGCAACAAGAGTGCTTATGGTCAGTTAGTTTTATCTGGTGAAACTACAGACAAGGGTAAGGCCATAGGAAAAGCATTTATAAAACGTGAACCAATACCAGACACTTTTTGGCAAGACCATTTAGATGGCAAGGATCCGGCACTAGGTGTCATACCTATTAATGAGGATAATATGTGTCGTTGGGGTTGTGTTGATGTTGATGAGTACAAAGGTTTAGATCACAAAAAAATAGCGGCTTCTATTAAGTCCCATAATTTCCCATTAGTCACATTTAGATCAAAATCAGGTGGCGCACATTTATTTTTATTTACTACAGATTTCATACCTGCTGCATTGATGCAGTCTAAACTAAAAATGATGTCAGAAGCATTGGGTTTTGGTGGCAGTGAGATATTCCCGAAACAAACAGAAATATTAGTTGAACGTGGAGATACAGGTAATTTTTTAAACTTACCATACCATGGTGGCATTAGGGGTTTGCGCTACACTTTTGATGCAGAAGGCAACGCGGCTAGTTTAGAACAGTTCTATTCTATATATGATGAATGGGTGCAAACAAAAGAACAGGTTGAAGCGATAATTGCTGTAAAAAAAGTTGAATTGAACGAATCGTTTAAAGATGGACCACCCTGTCTTAACAAACTAGCAGCAGATGGTTTTGGTGATGGCTCACGTAACAATGGTTTATTTAACATAGCAGTATATCACAAGCAATCTTCTCCAGACACATGGGAAGATGATGTTATGACGTCTAATCAAAAATATATGGATCCACCACTAGGCTTTCAAGAAGTAAAACAATTAATGGCATCTATCGGTAAACGTGGCTACGATAAATACAGGTGTAAAGATCAGCCAATATGTGGTGTATGTAATCCTGCAAAATGCAGAACTAAAAAGTTTGGTGTAGGTTTTGAAGAAGAGCAGATGCCAGAGTTTGGTACATTGTCAAAAATAAACTCTAATCCACCACAATGGTTTTTAGATGTAGATAGTAAGAGAGTAGAATTAAAAACAGAACAGTTACATAACCCTAATCTGTTTGCAATAGCAGTATTAGATCAAGCGAATATCATATCTCCTATACCAAAAGCAAAAGACTGGAGAGAAGTATATGTAAAACCTTTGATGGGTAATCTACAAGAAATAGAACCTCTCGAATCATTGAGTCCACAAAACCAAATAGAAAATTTATTATATGACTTTACAGTACATAGAGCTATAGCGCGCACAAAAGAAGATATTTTAAACAGAGCAGCATGGACAGATGAAGGACATACATATTTTAGAATGGAAGACTTTTATGCATTTGCAAAACGAAACAACTGGGAGTTAGATAAAATAAAAACAGGTAATCTAATAAAACAACTAAAAGATATATTTATTGAAGAAGTTAGAATGACTCTAAAGAACCAGACACCAAGAGTTGTTAAGATTAAAGCAATGAAGACATACAAACCAGATGTATCTCATGTAACATACCAGGAGAATCCATTCTAATGAAGTGTTGGAGTTGTAATCACGAATTAATATGGGGTGGTGACCACGACACTGAATGGGAAGACAACAATGAAGAAGAACATATGATAATGACAAACCTATCGTGTCCTAATTGTACAGCTGTTGTAATTGTGTATCACGGGAATGTAGATAAATGAAAACAATAATATTAGGACCACCAGGTACAGGTAAAACAACTACACTGTTAGATTTAGTAGATCAGTTTTTAAAAGCCGGTGTTGATTCTAAAAGAATAGGATATTTTTCTTTTACACGTAAGGCTGCTGAAGAGGCGTCTAGCAGGGCTGCTGAGAAGTTTAGCTTAGATGTTGAACAAGACTTACCTTTTTTTAGAACACTACACTCATTATCATTTAGAACATTAGGTATAAAACGTGAGCAGGTTATGCAGACACGTGACTACAAAGACTTTGGATCAAAGGTTGGTATTAATATAAAACTAAAACACGCAAACAATTCTGATGCAGATGGTACATTTAATTCTGATAATGAGTATCTATCACTGATAAACAAAGCTAGAGTTACAGAGCGTGCTGTCATGGATTTGTACGACGATAACAATCATTACCTTGATATTGAACGAGATACATTGTATTTATTAGACCGAGAACTCAAGCGGTATAAGCAAGAGAAAGGAATGATAGATTATGCTGACATGTTACAAAGATTTGTTGAACAAGATGTATCACCATCTTTTGACGTATTATTTATTGACGAGGCACAGGACCTCTCACCTTTGCAGTGGCGAATGGTCAGGTCTCTTTGGTCGAAAGCTGACAAGACCTACAT
>Ga0209535_1000714_pt1 | contig 23317 bp, 30 predicted proteins | sample LinPmetageLP28_FD_184041 | JGI IMG/M metagenome (GOLD analysis project Ga0209535, IMG submission 184041) | Marine viral communities from the Pacific Ocean - LP-28 (SPAdes) (version 2) | ecosystem: Environmental > Aquatic > Marine > Oceanic | place: Pacific Ocean | collected 2009-08-22
TAGGTTTAATCCAATTTATATCATCTATAGTAGTATTTGGATCTACTTCCTTCCATAAGGGCATTAAATATGTTTTACCACTTATACTTGCTATTGTTGGGGGCAAAACTTCACCTTTATATTCATATTTAAATCGATTTGCAAATATAGTTGGACCAAATCCACTACCAGGTATGCTTAATGCACCTTTAGTATGAATTATTCTTGACCTGTAATTTCCGTGTTTATTTAAATTTGTAAATTTCCATAATGCCATAGTATAACCTTTATTTTATACGTGAATATACGAAAAAATAGTGGGGAAGCCAAGCTTCCCCACATTTATATTTATTTAATTTGATATTATCCTGCTATTACAGTTCTTGTAAGTTCCTGTCCTGGAGTACTAAGTGGTGGGTTAGCACCTTGTCTACGAATAGCATCATTTACTTGTGTATTCCATTCACCTGAATATGTAGCAATTGTACTACCAGATAAAGCAATTGATTGTGCTGGTATGTTAATTACATCACCAGTAAGGTTATTAGCAGCAATAGTAAATCCTCCACCTGTTGAACCTGTACCTAATTCATCATTACCAAATGTTAGAACATCTCCTTCAATAAAATCAGTACCTGCAACAGTTGCATTAATTGTCGTTATATCACCCGCTTCTACTGTAACAGTAAATTCTGCAGTACTACCACTTGTTGTTGCTGTTGTATAAGCAGCATTAACATAAGTTCCATTAACTGGAGATGTTGGTGAATTAATAATAGCTCCTCTACTTGTTACACCTGGGCCAGCTGCTAACTGTATATCTAATACATTAGCTGCAGCACCTCCATTATTAGCTGGGAATGCAATGTGATTATGTTTAAATTCTAATAATGAAGTTCCAGATCCACCAGTATAGGCATAGGTAAATGTACTTACACTACCACCACCAGCTTGGCTATTATTTACTCTAATAGTTGGAATACCACCTGTAACAGTTACTGGGTAAGTAAATTGTGCTGTAATAGATTGTGAATTTGCTGTCTGAGATAAAAATGCTGGTGAAGAAACAAAATTAACACTTTCAATCTTATTTAACACTTCATTTCCTGCATTTGTATTTGAATCAGATTGGATTGCCTGTTGTTGGGCTACAAAGTTAGCAAATTGCTGTTCAAACAATAATTGTTCTTTTAAGAATTTTCTTTTAGCCTCCAAGATAGGAAGAATTTTATTTTCCTTTCTTTTAATCCATACATTCCATGGTCCAGGAGAATCTTGTGTATATACGCTCATTATTAATTAGTTTTATTTTGTTATAAATATATAAAGAGGATTAACTATTCACTCTTTTTGTTCTTATGTTTAATTTTTTTGTAGTACTTTTTCCTATTCCTATAGGGGGATGGAACTTTCATGGCATCATACCATTCATGCTGGGTGAGTACCGTTTTCTTCATAATTTTTTGGTTGTAAATCCAAAGTTAAAGCCTGACATAAATTTTTTAATTGGCCAGCATTATGTACTGCCATAAAATCCTCATCTGTCATGTAATTAAAAAATGATAATGTACTTAATTCCATTTTACTTCCCTTGCCCCTTATACGCTTTGACATAATTTTTACTGTTTTTTAATTTACTAGATTTACTTTTTGCATGTACACCAGGTCGTTTTTTTCTACTATTTGGTTTGTAATTAGATACAACTATTCTTGCCATTTTGGTTATAAATATAAATCATATCCTGAAAAACGTTGCATATAATTAGTTATTTTAACTCCATTACCATCTTTTTTAATTTTTCCAGTTCTAAACCATTTTTTAACACTACCAGCACCACCTAAATGAGCAGCTGCTAATAAACCTGATTCCGTCACTAATATACCATTTATAGTTTGCCCATCAAACCTATCTATATATTTTTGTAATTTTTTCTTATTATACAGTAAATTTTGTTTCATTGCATATTCTTGTAAATCGGGGCTATTTAGAAATGCTTCTTTAGTAACTTTAATTTTTAGGGTTTTTAATGTTGATTTACCAAATTGGTATTTGCCCATATAACCATATCTATTTACTATAAAATATCTATTGCCTGATTCTTGATGTCCTACTGCAAATAAAAATTCATTCATACCTTTAACTTCAATCACCTCTTTTTCAACTTCTTTAATTTTTAATTGAGGTATTGGAGTTGGTTTTGGGGTTTGTGCTGGTACAATAAATAATATAAATAATAATAAAAATGTTCTCATAGTTAAAAGTTTTTTAAAAAATCACCCTTCATTGTTTTAGATTTTAATTGTTGAGCTTTTTCATCATTTTTAAGGATTTTATCTGTTAATCGTTCTAAATGCTTACTCTTTTGCTTATCATAATCTTTTGTTATTTTATGATATTTTTTATCTATTGATCTTGCCTTTTTCATATTCTACTAATATATTGATTAACATCATCGTCATCATCATCTAAACCTAATTCTTTTAAACGTTGTAAATGATAATCATCTACTTCCCATTCTACTTTTTCACTTGTACCAAAATGTTCTTGTTTAGTTTCGATTTGTTTAACATCTTTAGCATTAAAAATATCACCAACAGTTAAAAAATAATGATTATAACATAGCAACTGGACATTATCAAGACTATAATTGTTACTATTATTGTCCTTAAAGTGAAGTAATAGAGGCATTTTATAATCCATTACTCGTCTTTCTTTAAAAGAACACACAGCACATTCCTCTAATAAATATCCCTGTTCTATTAAAGCATATTTAAGTTTATTAGGGTTAAATGAAGATGCTGCTATTCTACCTTCAATTATTTCTAACATATGAGGCATTTTTTTAGGTCCTTTTAAAAATTTAGGTATGCCCTTACCTTGCTGGTTTTTATGCCCAGCAAACAATTTATATAATTTAGCCCACTTCTTATAGTGTTGATATGACACATGAAGATATCTAGCAGCAGCCATATTTGATTTAGTTTTTGCTTGAGCTGCTAAAATTTGTTCTTTAGATAATGGTTTTGCCTTAGGCATTAGCTTCTATCTTTATCTGTATTATTGATAATTTGGAATGGGCCTTGTAGATTACGTTCTTCTTTATCCATATTTAACATTTCAGCCTTAGCAGCTTTAGTATCTCCACGTTCAATAGCTGTTGCTACTACAAAATCTTGATATTGATCTTCTTCCATTATAATTGTTTCAGTCCAAGTATGATCACCTGATCCTCTCATTACAGGAATACCCCGTTTGGCTCCTACTGTTGAACAAGTAATACAAAAATCATAGCCAAATTTAGTTAACCTTAATTCTGGCATGTCTTCTTTACATCTAATACATGGTATCATTTTCACTTTGGTGGATGTTTTAATAGTCTGTTGCATAAATATATAACCTTTTAAAAATTAGGGTGGAATATACGAACTATTTATGCAATATCCAAATTATTTGAATAAATATTTGCTAGTATCAAATAAATATTGTTTATTATCTAAATGTTCTTGATTATAATCCAATAAATTATTAATTGTTATTTTAAAACTGCCTATTTTATAGGTACCCTTATATCCCATTGGGTTAGATTTTTTAAGGTTATCAAATATTACGTTTGAATTTGATATAAAATCTTTATTTTCTTGGCTATCTCTTTCTTTAGATAAAGTATACATATCCGTTTCTATAATAATATCCAAATCTGGGTTCCAGTTAAGTCCTACTGTTATTTTATCCTCAGCATCCTTACCCATAAATGTTGATCGTAATTTATCCCAATCTTGTTGAGTATATTTCCAACGTTGATTTGTAAAATAATGACTATCATAATTAATCAAATTAACTAAAGCATCCTTAACAGGTTTATCATTTAATAGGATATTATCAAAATAAGGTTCAATACCAGATAATAATCCAATATCAGGTGCTGAGTTAATATCCAAAAATAGATGTGTTTTATATTTGGATCTATAATCATGCCCAAAATAACCCCATTTTCGAATAAAACGTTTTAATTCTTCTGCATCTGCTCTACCTTGCCACCCATTAGTTATTTCTACTTGTTTATCATCATTTTTATACCATCCTGTTCCTCTAGATGAAACACAAGTATAATGATAAACACTAGCATTCCATGTTTCTAAAGCATCTAATTTACAAGCAGCTAAACGGATAATAAAATCGGAATCTTCCCTAGAACATCTAAATCTAGTATCAAAACCACCTAATTTATCAAAATAAGTTTTTTTATATAAACCAAAAGGTGCAAAATGACCATAAATTAATGGTCTATTTTGTTTAGTTAAACTTCTAGCAAACTCCATAAATTCATCATATTGGAATTCATCTGGTGTTAGACCAAAACTTTTAGTTATTTTTTCAGGTGATTCTGGGTGTATAGGAGGCTCTATCCTAGCCATTGTAATTACTCTATTAGTATCATTATTTAATGCTTCTAAAAAGTATTTATCAAATTCAGGGCTAACTACCATATCAGACTGTAAATAGCATACTATGTCATTTGAAGCATTTCCAAATAATATTGAAATATTTTTTTGGTATCCTATTCTATAACCAGTAGTATTTTTATAGATTTTAATATTAGATTTATCTTTCCTATATTCTAATAATTTTTCATATGTATTTTGATTATCAGAATCAATTAATACTAATACTTCATGTTTATTAAACTGGGTGTTTGCTACTAAACTATCTAACAAACCAATAACATAATCTTTTTCATTATTGGCTGTTGTTATACAAAAACTAATTGATTGCATCATATACTTTATTTATTCCTTGTTTTAATCCTATTAGATCTAACCCATCAAGATTTTTATAATTTCCTACATAAGGACTACCTAATTTTTTATTTTCTATTTTTATTTCACAGTAATGATTATTCCTTGTGTTTATATACTCAGCAATTTCTTTTAAAGTATAACTTTCTTTATAACAAGCATCTATTATTTTAATATCTGGGTGTAATATAATATGTTTTATTACAGTGGCCAAATCATCCATATAAATAAAATCAAATAATTTATTTTGATGGATAACCATTGGTTCTTTATTTTTATAATTATTTAAACAGGTTTTAATAAATCTAGTATCCCATTCATTTTCATCAAATACTCCAAATATTCTAATATTATTTAATTTAGAATGAGAACTAATTGTATCAGCAATAATTAATTTACTTAAACCATAAGGATCTGAAGGCCAATTTAATTCAGCTCCAGAACCAAGACTAATTAATTGTCCAAATCTATGAACATTAGCCATTAAATTATAAAACATTTTTAAATTATTAGCTAAAACATCATTCCCATCTTTTTTTAATCTACTTCCCCCACAAATTGCTGTGTGGATAATAACATCAAAATAACCATATTTAGATAGAAAATCTGTTGTTGACTTTCTATCTGTTAAATCAAAATCATCTCTTCCTACACCTACATAAAAATTAGGATAAGTAAAATCAAATAGTGAATCTAGCTTAGATAATAAACTACTCCCTACATAACCATTTTTACCAGTAACTAATACTCTCATTTATTTTTTAAGTTTTTGAGCTACTTCTAATATTAAATCTTCTTGTCCTGCTACTAATTTTCTATTACCTAACTCAAATATAAGTGAAGAATATTCAATACCATTTAGTTTAGAAGCTTTTATAATAGGTCTTTCAAAACCAGAAAATAATTTATTTAATCCTGTTAGCACATTCACTGGGTTAGTTGTTGGGATTTTAGGTACTAAATAATCCATTACTTTGTCTGCTTCGATTATAACTTGTTTAAAATCTATATTCATATTAAAATTAGATTTTTCTAGTACTGGTAGTAATACTTCTAAAGGAGCATTACCTGCTCCAGCACCAAATCCTCTAATACAAGCATCTATATACTTAGCCCCATTTTGAGCTGCTATTAATGAATTAGATACAGCACATCCTAAATTATTATGAGCATGAAAACCTACATCAATACTAAGATTTTCAGTTAAAGCTTTAATTCTTTCTTCTACATCTGATGGTAAATAAGTACCTGTTGAGTCCATTATTATAACGGCTTCAGCTCCATATTGTTCCATAGTTTTAGCGTTTTCAACTAATGTTTTAGTATCAGTTAAAGCTGTCATCATTAATACCCCTAAAGCAGTTACATCTTTATTTTGTAAATATTCTAAGTGTGATTTACTTAAGGTTGCTTCAGTACAATGGGTAGCAATTCTAACTACATTTACACCCATATCAATTGCTGGTTGTATATCTTTACCTACAGTAGCAATACCAGGTATAACATGAACTCCTAATTTACTATTAGTTAATTGCTTTTTAGCTGTTTCTATTATTTCTTTGTCTGTATGAGTTGCCTTACCAATTAATAAAGATGAAGCCCCTAACCCATTTCCATGACCAACTTCAACAATTGGTATATTTACTTTATTTGCGAATTTACAATATTCTTTAATACTTTTTAAACTAATAGTATGTTTTACGCTATGATTTCCGTCTCTAAGAGAAGAATCTGTTATAATAATATTATTCATCTTTTAAATGTTTTGTTATTTCAATTGCCGCACAATTAATTATATCTAAATTACCTGCATATTCAGGCAGATAATCACCTGATCCTTTTACTTTGATACTTAATACTAAAATATCATCATTAATAACAGGTGGCATTACTAATTCATAATAAGGAATATAAGTTTGAAGTTTTTTTATAGTTTCATAAATTTCTTTAACTAAAGATGGAAACTTAATATTACCTGCTTTTACAAACATAGTGGTTTGCATATCAACTTGTGGTTCGGCAGGATTTAAGTTCAATATTACTTTACATTCTTTACAATTTGTAAATTCTTTTATTGCTTTTTCTGTTGTATTAATATAATTATCAATATTAATTCTAGTTGCCATACCAGCACTATCAGAAGCAATTTGAGATACTACTTCAATATAATCTAAATCAGAACAATGTTTAGATATTACATTTAACAATGGAGTTGATGCTTGACCACCACAAGTAATCATATTAACATTTCCATTATCTTGTATAATTTTTGGGTTAATATTAGGAACACATAAATCTCCTACTTTAGCAGGTGTTAAATCTATTACTTTTATTCCTTGTTTTGCAAATATTTTAGCATGTTCTATAGCATCTTTAGCACTAGTACAATCATATACTACATCACAACATTTAGGATTATCAATAAAATATTGAATACCTTTATCAGTTACAGTAATGTTTAAACCTTGAGCTAATTTAATACCATTAGATTCCATTCTTCTACCTGCAAATATTACGGGTACAACAAAATCTGTTTTTCTTAATTTTAATAGTAAATCGGTTCCGATATTACCAGTCCCAATTATTCCTGCTTTTATCATCTTTTAATTTGTTTTGATTTTTTACTTATATCTACTATCATTTCATTTTTTAATTCTTCAAATGACACTAATGGAGACATTTCTTCTATTGGTGGTGCTAATATATTTCCATCTTCCATTGGTACACCTTTTACTTTAGGTAAAAATCCCTGATTTGGATCCATAAATACTTCTAATATAGCTGGTCCATTGTGATTCAAAAATTCAGATAGTTTAGCATCTGTATTATCCCAGTCTTTTAACTCAAAATAATTATAACCTAAAGCTGGGAATAATTTACTGAAATTAGGTAAACCAATACCTGTATTTTTATCTACACTAACGTATTTACCGTTAAATAACATTTTTTGTGTATGTTTTATCATTAAATAACCGTCATTATTAAATATAACGACCTTAACGTTTAATCCATTTTCTATAACAGTATGTAATTCTTGTAAATTCATCATTATACCACCATCACAATTAAGACATAATATGTCTTTATTAGGACAAGCTGCTGCTGCACCAACTGCTCCTGCTATTCCATAACCCATTTCACCCAAACCTAAAGAAGTAAACATTTTTTGGTCTGATTTAAGTTTAATTGCTTGGTGACCACTTAATAATGCTGTCCCCATATCAGTAACTATAATATGGTCATTTTTTAAATGGTTAGATAATTTATCCATAAATTGATATGAATTAATATAATTATCTTTATGGTCATGTTCTTTATCTATCCAAGGGTATTTTTGTTTTTTATTATTACAATAGTCTAACCAAGTTTTATTTATAGGATTAATATCTTTAATATTATTTAATAATTGATCTAAAACAATGCTAACATTTTCTTTTATATGTAAATCAATATGTTCTTTTGGAGCTTGCAACTCATCAATATCAATACATATTATTTTACCATTACGTACAAATTCATTCCAATCATAACCAGTTTGTGGTAAAGCTAATCTACTTCCTAATACAATTAATAAATCACAATTTTGAACTATGTAATTTGCTCCCCTTTGACCATATAAACCAAATCTTCCAAAAAAATTAATATTACTATTATCCATTAAATCAATCCCCGACCAAGTTAAAGTTGTTGGAAGATTAGTTGTATTGATAAATTTATTAAACTTATCTTTTGAATCTGACAATCTAATTCCATTTCCACCTAAAACTAATGGGCGCTTTGATGAATTAATAGCATTAACTAAAAATTTAGAATAATCTATAAAATTAGCTGGAGGGTTTACTTCTATATCCCAATCCCTTTTATTTACCATTTTAGATTGAATATTAAATGGAATATCTAACCATGTAGGTCCTTTTCTATCATCTAAAGAAATTTTAGTACATTTTTCTAATTCATCTTGGATGTTATTTTCATCCATTAAACAATGAGAATATTTAGTAACATCCTCTACCATTTTAGTTATATTAAATCCTTGTGTACCATACATTCTTAATTTAGAATGTTCTTCAATATGGTAAGAAGATTCATTACCTGAAATTATAATACCTGGTATTGAATCAGCCCAATTACTTACTACACCTGTTACTGCATTAGATGCTCCTGCTCCTGCTGTTACTATTGCAGCAGACATTTTTCCAGATGCTCTAAAGTGAGCTCCAACAGCCATAACTGCAGCTTGTTCATGATGTGTATTAATAATTTTAGTATATCCTAATGTATTAATAGAATCAAATATATGAGAATTTGCAGAACCTATTATACCAAATACGGTTTTTATTTTTTGTTCTTTTAAAAACTCAGCTACTAAATCACTTACTTTTACCATATAAAATTTTCTTTATAATATTCTATAATTTTAGGTAATTCTTTATCAAAATCCATTTTAGGTTCCCATCCTAAATTTCTTAACTTATCATCATTTAAAGCATATCTAACATCTTGTCCCTGTCTTGAATATGAAAAATCTAAATATTGATTTATTTGGTTTTGATCATAATGGGGAAATGTTTCAGTTATAACTTCATCTTCCGGGTGATATAATGTAATTAATCTACTTACAGTATCCCAATTACTTTGTTCAAATCCTCCACAAATATTATATATTTCATTTTTAACTTTACTATTAATAATAGTTAATACGGCATTAGCAGTATCTTGGGCATGTAACCAATTACGAATAGGATCACCATTATTATGTAATGGAATTTTTTTACCTAAACCTAAATATTTAACTGACTTTGGAATTAATTTTTCTGTATATTGGCCTACTCCATAATTATTTGTTGGCCTTAATATAACATAAGGTATATTATATGTTCTACCCCAGGCAGTAATTAATTGATCAGCAGCTGCTTTTGTCGCTGAGTATGGGTTTGAAGGTTTTAAAATATCTGTTTCAATATGTTCTCCTTCTGTAATATCACCATAGACTTCATCTGTTGAAAAATGCAATAATATAGGTAATTTATCTGTTTCTGCTCTATAATTTCTAATTAATTCTAATAAATTATGTACTCCATTAATATTTGAATGAACAAAATTTTCACTTTTAACTATAGAATTACCTACATGGGTTTCTGCTGCTGTGTTAATAATATAATCACATTCATAAAGAAATTCTATATCATTTATATCAGTTTCCTCAAAAATGAAATTGGGATATTCTAAAAATTCATCTAATAAATTTGGGTTTGAAGCATAAGTCATTATATCTATCCCTCTTACATACCATCCTTTTTTTAAACATTCTCTTGTTACATAGGATCCTATAAACCCTAAACAACCTGTTACATAAACTACTTTATTCATATTAATTATCTATATTTATCCAATTAGAAGGATAATACTTACCATTAATCCAAGATGATGGATGTGAAGGTTCTACATAATTAGTAGGACATATTATCTTTTTATTTTTGTTTTTACTTAAAAATGCACCCCACCAAGAATAAGAACTATTAGATATAATGTGATTGTCACATAAACTTAATAATGCCAGATCTTCTTTTTCAGATGCTGTAAAACTTTGCTCATCAACTCCTTTAGGTTCTACAAACCAAACATTATCTCCATCTAGTACTGATTTTGAATATTCAATGTCATTTGAAAATATTAAAAAATTAAAATCATTAGCAGGCATAAAATGGGATGTTATTGCTTTTAGGAAATATTCTTGTTTAAGTTCACAAAATGAATGTTGGGGTAACAAATAATCACCTCTTCTCATATGAATACTAACAGTTGGTTTTTTTCCTAATTTAGATTGAATTGTATCAAATTCTTGTTGTGCTATACTTTGTATTTCATCATTATATTTCCAACTTTCAATTTCATTTTTAATATCATTATACCAATAAGTGTATAAATCAAATCTACCATTTAAATCATAATTTGATGAATCTAAACTAAATAAAGTTTCATCATAAGTAGTATTATGGAAATTAATATTTTTTAATTTAAAATCATTAAAAAATTCATCAGGTTTTATAATTACAGGTATATTTAAAAGTTTAAATACTTTTATTCCAAATCCACGTTTAATCATAGATTCGGAAAATACTATTTGTTTATTATTTGCTTTAGCAACAGCAGTTAAACTAGCATAGGATTGAAGTTGAGATCCCATTCCACCTGATTCGCCTAAATTTGAAAATGTTATATAGCTCATTTTAATTCTTTTAACCAGTATTTAATCATATCGTCCATTAAAGATACAAAATCATGTTTAGGTTTCCAACCTAAATCCCTTAATAAAGTTGAATCTCCTTTTAGGTCATGTAATTCTTCTGCCCTATAATATTTAGGATCTACTTTAACATAATCTTTATAATTTAAGTCTAATTTATTAAAAACATATTCACATAAATCTCTAACACTATGTGATACACCAGTAGCACAAACATAATCATTTGGTTTATCTTGTTGTAATATTAACCACATAGCTTCAACAAAATCTTCTGCATGGCCCCAGTCTCTAGTTGCTTCTAAATTACCTAATGCTAATTCATTTTTTAAACCATATTTAATTTGCACAGCAGCTTTAACTACTTTATTAGTTACAAAATTAGTACCTCGTCTTGGTGATTCATGGTTAAATAAAATACCATTACATATAAACATATCATAAGAATTCCTGTAATTTCTGCATATATTATACGAGAATACCTTGGCACAACCATAGGGCGATACAGGATGTAAAGGTGTAGTTTCTCTTTGGTATCCATCGTTATCTACAGAGTTACCAAACATTTCAGATGATGAAGCCTGATATATTTTAGCGTTAGGTTTTGTTAATTTTACTGCTTCTAATAACTTAAGTGTACCAATTCCTGTGGTTTGTGCTGTATAAATTGGTTGGTCAAAACTAATTCTAACATGAGATTGAGCTGCTAAATTATAAATTTCATCTGGTTGGCATAATTGTATTACTCTAATAAGTGAAGATAAATCGTTTAAGTCAGCATATTCTAAATTTAATTTGGAAAATAATTCATCTGGTATTCTAGCTGTTTGATTTTCAGCTACAGAATTTCTTTTTACTGTGCCCCAAACTTCATAACCTTTCTTATTTAAAAATTCAGCTAAATAAGAACCATCTTGACCATTTATACCTGTAATTAATGCTACTTTATTCATGTTTATTAATTATTGTTGAAATTTGATTAATTTCATCTTCTGTTAAGTCTTGATGATTCGGGATATAAAACCCTATTTTATTTACTAATTCACAGTTAGGTAACGATGGAATATCATTTTCATTATACCACATAGGCTTATTAGCCATATTACCTGCTATTAAAGGTCTAACTTCTATATTATTATCTTGTAACTCTTGAGCTATTTTATTTCTATTTGTATTTAAAATAGGAATAGCAAAACTAGAAACAAAATCATTTTTATTTTCCTTTAATTTTAAAATATTATTTTTTATTTTACGTCTATAATGGTGAAAATTAACTCTGCGTTTATAAGAATATTCATCTAATTTATCTATGGCTCTTAAACCAATAAAAGCTTGTAAATCAGTTGATCTAACATTTAATCCAGGTACATAGAAATTATATAATGAATCAAAATCACTACTATTAAATTCTTTTCTTAATTTAGTTTGAGCATCTTTAGGTAAATCTCTATCCCAACCATGGCTTCTCATCATTAAAAGTAAATGGTATAACTCTTCATCATCTGTGTTTATGAATCCTCCTTCTATAGTAGATAAATGGTGACCAAAATACATTGAATAAAATGAAGCTAAACCAAAACTACCTAAATACTTATTTTGATTTTTAGATCCCATACTTTCACAAACATCTTCAAGTAGTATTACATTATATTGTTCACACAATAAAACTATTTCTTCCATATTTGGAACTAATCCAAGTGGTGATACTAATATAAAAGTTGAGGGGTCGTGTTCTTGAAATAATTGTTCTAAGTGTTTTAAATCACAAGATAAATCTTCTAAATTACAATCACACATATAAGTTTCATATCCTAATAACATAGGCGAACTTACATCTGTTGACCAACTTAATCCTGGGACTATAATTTTATCATTTCTTAATTTACTATGATATTTTAGAGCTGCTAGGGTTAATAGTATTGAAGATGATCCTGAATTTACAAATATGGAATATTTTGTTCCTATTTTATCAGCCCATTTTTGTTCTAATTTTAATGTTAAAGGACCTTTAGTTAATCTAGGAATTTCATCTTGTGATAACCATTCTACTAAAGCTTTTATATCATTTTTATCAATTGTATCACTAACTAATTTTATCATAAACTTGTTTTAATCCTTCTTTTAAACCTGTAAATTTAAAATGAGGAAATATTTCTAATAACCTTTTATTACTAACATCTTTTCTAAATTGACCATCTAAATCTGGTCTATCATAAATAATTTCATAATCTTTTTCTGTAACCTCTAAAGCGATTTTAGCCATTTCATTTATAGAATAATTAAAATCAGGTGCTACATTAAAATTTTCAGTAATATCATTACTAATAACTAATTTAATTATATCTGCTAAATCACTTGCATACATAAATTGCCTTAATGGTTTTCCTGTACCTAATAAATTTAGTTTATTATCTTTAGCATTTTTAATTTTATTTAGTAAAGCTGTAATAAAGTGCATTTTGCTATCATTATGTAAATTATCATAATCACCATATAAATTACATGGAATTAAGTAATTATATTTAGTACCAAATTGTTTATTATAAGCATCTATTTGAACTGCTAAACAACGCTTAGCATACCCATAACTAAAATTAGATGGTGGTGGTGGGCCTATAAATAAATCTTCTTCAGTCATTGGATAATTTTCAACAACACTAGGATAAATACAAGTACTTAAAATACCTATAAATCTTTTAACATCATGATCCTTACATACTTTAACAATATTGGTATTAATTAAAATATTATCATCAAAATAATCTGCAGGATATTTGATATTATCTTGAATACCACCAACACGAGCAGCTAAATGTACAACAATATCTGGTTGGTATGATGATATTAACCATTTAACTTGTGTAATATTAGTTAAGTCACAATCTTTACTACTTAAATAAAAGGCATTAGGTAATATTTTTTGTAAATGTTTACCTACTAAACCTGAACCACCAGTAACTAAAATTTTACTCATATTTAAAAAATTCTTTAATTTTGTCACAAACATAATCTACGTCATCTAAATCCATACCATGATGTGCTCCTAATAAAAATCCATCTTTCATTACTTTATCAGCATTTTCAAAATCTTGTAAATATTCTCTATAAATAGGATGTCTAGTAACATTACCTGCAAATGTAACTCTTGTTTGTATATTATTATCCTCTAAATAATTAAGTAATTCTAATCTACGTTCAGTTTGTAGTGGAATTGCTAACCAATTAGGTTCAATACTATCATCTGGAAGTAGTATTTCTTTAACATCTTTAAGGTTTTTAATATAACGTTCAATATTATCTCTTCGTTTTTGTTTAAATGTTTGAAATCGTTCTAATTGTACTAAACCAAAAGCGGCACTCATTTCGCTACATTTCATATTATAACCTAATACTCCATATAAAAATTTATAATCATAAGGTAACCCATCAACATCATGAGCAAAACGCTCATCCATATTTTCACTATTATCTCCTATTCTACCCCAATCTCTATACTGTAATGCTCTTTTTACGTGTTTTTCATCATTAAACATTACCATTCCTCCCATTCCACCAGCTGTAATAACATGAGAAGCATAAAAACTAGTAGTAGAAACATCTGATTCTTTTGTATAAGATACAGTGTCTGCTGAATCTTCAATAACAAATATATCTTCTCTATTTATTGCCTTTAAACCTTTTTTTAATGCTTTCCAATCTGGTTTATTTCCTATTAGATTAGGAACCATAATTGCTGTTGTATCATCTGTGATAGCATCTAATATAGCTTGAATATCAGGTACATATGATGTTAAATTGGAATCTATAAAAATTGGAATATATCCTAACTGAATAATTGGAGCTAAAGTAGTTGAAAATGTTAAAGCAGGGGTTATAATTTTACTTCCTTTAGGTAAGTTTAAAGCAGCTAATGCAAGTAAACAGGCTGATGAACCCGAGTTAACAAATACTCCAAATTTTTTACCAAACTCTTTTGCTATTTTTTTCTCAAATTCTACTGAGCGAGGACCAAAACCAGCTAACCAACCATCTCTAAGACATTGTTCTACTGCTTTTATTTCTTCTTCACCATAAGCTTCTAATCTATTAGGTGCATACCATACTTTTTTCATATTACTTCTATTATTTTATTATATACTTTTTTATAATTGGGATGACACTCAAAAGTAGGTCTATTATCTAAACACTTAACTTGAGGGGGAACTCCCATAATATCTCCCCATTCTTTAATATTATACTTCATATTACTAGAACAAAATTCAGCACATGAACCTAATACATATTCATAATTATGTGATTGGGATCCATTTCTCCAAGGTGCTCTTAATTTAGGATGTATTGAACTTCCTAATTGTAATATACGAACATCTGTTGTCCCAGCCAAATGTAAAATACCAGAATCCATAGTAACTACCATCAATGCTTCATTTTTCATCATCCACCTTAATTCAGCAGGATCATTAGTAGGATCATTAAGTAAACTTTTACCTAATTTAATATTAATATCCATTACTGGTTTTTGTGTATTATAAAATCCTACTTCACTAGAATCTCTACCAATTGCTACTACAGGTATTCCTGCATCATTTAATAAATCAATCAAACCCTGCCATTGTTTTTGATCCCAAGTTCTAGTTGCCCAAGTATGTGTAGGATGAATCATTACATATTTTCCTAAATTTAATGGTCTGGGTTTTTCAATATAAATGTCAATTTCCATTTCATCTGGGGATAAAGAGAATCCTAATGATGTAGCGTGAAATTGTCTAAAATCATGATTTGAATATCTAAATTCTGTTTTTTGGCCATCTATATTATAATTTTTACCTACTATTGGACTAAATGTAGTATAAACCTTATAACCATCAGTAGATGCATCTAAAGGTAATGCTTCTTTTACTAATGGATGATTTTCAAATAAAAATGGTTTTGAGGTAAAAATAGTTAAAGGTGATTCATATGCTTCGCATAATTTCCTAAGTGTAGGAATAGCTGCTAGAGTATCACCTAGTGCTGGGGTATCTATTTTTAGTGCTACATTCATTATAATGTATTATAATACGAATTTTGTTTTTCTTGTCTTTTTATATCTTTTGGGTGATAAATAGCAAAATCTTCTAATGCTGGAAGTAATGCATGGGTTTTATGTCCTTCTAATACTTCATGTACTTTATTTCTCCATTTAATTTCAGGTTTATTTTTCCAAATACGCCATTGATAATCAGGCCAATTAACCCAACCTTTATTATCTACTCTCCATCCCCATTTTTGTATATGTTCATCTGTTAATTTTGTAACAGTATTAACCCTAGGTACTAAATAAACTTCATTATTAGGATTAGATTCTACTATTCGAGGTAAATTTTTTATTAATAACCTATTTGGAACTTCATCAGCATCAATCTGGAATATATAATCACCATTACAATAAGAATTAAGTAAATTTTTCCAATCAGCAAAGTGATTATTAAAATCTCCAGAATACCACATAAATTGATTATTAACAGAATGTGATCTTAAAAATTCCTCAACTCCTTTATCACCATTTTTAGAATCATATAAAATAACTATTTCATCTTCATCTCTTTTATGATCAAGGAGAAATAAAACTAATTTTTGTATTTCTACAAATTCATTACAAACTGTTATTGCATAACTTATTTTCATAAACTAAATATATAATCTCTTAATTGATCAGATGGTTCCCAACCTAATATATCTAAACTATCATCATTTTCACGTAAAGTAGTTTTATAATTACCTGGTTGGTCTGGGATTGTTATAAATTCGCAACCGAATTTTTCTTTAAACATTAAATAGACATCATTAATAGAATAATTTATTCCTGTGCCCAATTCCCAAGCATCTTTATGTTTTTTATTTTTCATTCCAATTCTAAAAAGACCTTCAACTATATCACCTATATAGGTAAAATCTCTTCGTTGTTCACCATCTCCTACTATTGTTATAGGTTTATTATTTTTAACTTGATCCCTCCAAATACCTATTACAGCAGCCCAAGTACCATCTACTATTTCATGTTCACCATAAACATTATAAAATCTAGCTATTTCCATATCTAAACCATAAGTTCTACGATACATTTTTATAGTTTCTTCTCCTAAAAATTTACTTGTAGCATAAGGTGAAGTATGTGGATCACACCATCTAGAAGACGAACCGGCATAAACTAATTTAGCACCAGTTAATCTAGCAAACTCACAAACTCTTTGAGTGCCTACAGTGTTTACTCTGAATGTTTCTTGTGGATTATTAAATGATTCTTGTATTCGAGCTAAAGCAGCTAAGTGAAATATTAAATCAAAATCCTTATCCATAGTATTAATATTAGTAATATCATTACGATGATAGGCACATCCCATTTGTTCATTAGATTTTAGTCCTGTTTCATAATTATCTAATGAATGAACATTATGGCCTTTTTTAATTAATTTTTTAATTAAATTTGTACCAATAAATCCTGCTCCTCCTGTTACTAGTATTTTCATATTATTCTGGTAGTAGTCCTATATAAGATAAAGCATCTATATAATCACGTTCTTTAAATTGTTCCATGTTCCCCATGTCCATTTTATATTTTTGGCCTTCTACTTTAGCTTCGTCCCCATCTTCTAATTCTATAGCTTTAACAGCCGCCCATTTCCATTCCATAGCATTAGTACCATTTGCAAATATCATTCCTTTATCTTCTATATTAATAGTATTAGGTACCCAGATATAATTAGTTTCTGGGTCTTCCCAAGCTAAATCCTTATATAATTCTGGTAAAGTGGACATTTGCTCATTATAAAAATCACTATCTAAAGTCATTAATGAATTAGTCCAAAACCCACAAGATAAACTTAAATAATTTGTAATTTTATCGTTTATTTCTGTTTTATAACATAAATCGCCTCCTGTTTTAGGGCAATGTATTATAGTATCATGATTCATATTAATCTACTTTAGTTAGTTGAGATAAATTAAGTTTAACTTGTTGAGATGTTTCAGGTACATTATTTTCTAAAATATCAGACAACATTTCTTTCATTTTATCATAGCTAAAATTATTTTTAGCGTGATATTTTTGTTTTTTAGCCATTTGGTGAAATTGTTTATATTTTTTATAAACATTTTTCATTTGAGACATAGCATGTTGATAACTTACTTGAAACCATTCTGATTCTGCTATTAACCAATTATTCGCTGCACTAGGGTGAACTTTTTCTAAATTCCCAGGTAATAAAGATACATATTGAGGATTTAAAAAATCAGTATGTCCACTCCAATTTGAAGCAATAATAGGTTTTCCTGATAGTGAAAATTCTAATAATGGTCTTCCAAATCCTTCTCCTTTTGTAAATGAGATTAAAGATTTTACTTTAGGATGATTATACAATTCATTCATTTCTTCATCACTAAATTCTCCACTAAGTAAATATATATTAGGCAAATTACTTCCCCCTACTAATTCTTTTATTGATTTAATTCTATCTAAAATTTCATCTCTACTTATATAAGAGGCAACCCCAACAGAACATTTTAAGATTAAGGCAGGTTTTACTTTTTTATTTTTAAATGCCTCATAAAAAGTTTTTATAGTTATTCCTATATTTTTTCTATCATGACCTAATGCTCCTTGCATCCAATGTCCTACAGATAAAAAACAAAACTGTTCTGGTATATCTTTTAAATTAATAGTTTTTAATTCTTTTGGAGATAAAGTTTTATAAAGGTCTAAATTAATTCCTTCAAATAAAACTTGCATTGGTTTGTTTAATTTTACATTTCCTACTACTTGTCCTGTTCTTTGATCTTTTTTCTCAAATGACATTCTTTGAAATGTTTCTTTAGCAAAATTAGAAGATACTAAATTTAAATCCATTCTATTTAATCCTTCAATCCATTCTGGTTTACATGCAGTAGATTCAATCCCAGCTGTTAACCCTATATTATATTTCCCAACAGGTTGAAATTCATTAGGAATTGTTATTTGCATCCATAAATCGGGTTTAGATTCTTGCCAATTTCTTTGAGCTAAATGTTTGTATAAAAAATTCCATTCAGGATGATCTTTACAAAACCCCCAAGATGTTTCTCCCCATTTTTGGGATAAAAGTTCAACCTTATATTTATCTAATTCAATTACTGCTTTAACAAAATCTCTTGATCTTGCTCCATATCCTGAGTAAGTGTCAAAAGGACATGATATTACAAATCTTGGTTTATTCATTAATATATAATTTTATGGTTTAATGTTTTTCCTTTATATTTATTTGCATTAATAATTTCATATTTTTCTCTTGGTTTCCAAGTTTTAAATAATTCATCAAATGCTTCAATAACTCTTTTCCCTTGTTTTTCACCTGTAAATCCAGCTTCATCACTCATAGCCCATTTTCTACCAGCTAATCCTCTTTTTTCTCTTTCTTCAGGGGATAAATTATATACTTCTTTAATTCTATCTGTTACATCCTCCCAAGCACATCTATCATCATAAATGTAAGGTGTTGGAGGTGAACCTTGAATTGATCTTGAAGTAGGGTAAACTGGGAACGCCCATTCACCGTGTTTTTTATAAGTTCCTCTATGGTTAGAAGGTACATTTTCATCTGGTTCAAACCATTTTCCTTCATTATCTACAAACCTCATTTGGTCTTGCATTCCACCAGTAACATTAGCTATAATAGGTGTTCCTGCTAATATAGCTTCTGTCAATGTTAATCCCCACCCTTCATTAGATGTTATTAAAATTTGACAATCTGCCATATTATATAAATAATTTAATTGGTTTGTTTCTAATCTATTATCAATAATTTGAACATTATTTGGATAATCCTGAGAGAAGAAATATTCTTTTACTTTCCCTAAATGTGTTCCAGCATCTGTTACTAATTCAGTTTTCATTAACAACAAACATTTATCAGCCTTCTCTTTAGGTAAACTATCTAAAAATGCTCTAAACGCTAACATTGTATCTGGAATTTGTTTTCTTCTAATATTTCTGGAGTTAAAAAATAAAACAAAATCATATTCTTTATTTCCAAAAGTATCTTTTTTCCATTTTACAAATTCTGGGTTGTCCTTTTTTATAGGTTTATAAATGTCACTATTTAAACCATGAGGAACATATTTAAATATTCTTGGTTTATTAACATTTTTTAATACTATTTTATTTATGTTAACTGTTTGTTTTGATATTCCCATTAATAAATCACAAGCTTCATAATAAGGTTGATTATACTGTGGTGCTGGGTAGTCATCCCAAATATTTAAATATGCAATTGGGATTGATTTTCTTATTTCTTGTTCCATATTCCAAACATGCATGAAATATCTTGGATCCGTAATTAACATTATAGCATCGGGTCTTTCTATATTAATTATTTCTCTAATAACTCTATTTTCACCATACCCATCTACTGGATACAACATAACAGAAGGATCTTCAACACCACTCATATTTGTTGTATCTGCTGATATGTCTAATCTCTTACCAGCTTCAGGATGTTTTATCGATCCTGCTATATTAACCCAATTAAAATGTTGGCAAGTTTGTAGAATAATTTCTTTAGCTACAGTAGCTACTCCTGAATGTACTCTAATATCATCACATATTAAGAGTATCTTTTTTCTTTTATCCTTAGGGATATATTTAAAGTCTTTATTCATCGTTTTTTATGTCGAGATTAATTTGATTAGTAATTTGTTTACGAAAATCTTCATCTGTAAGATACAAAAACAGGCTACGGTCGGCAAGTTTTTGAAAAGAAAATTTACGTTTTACACATTCAATTTTAAAATTCTCGAATAAATCGCTTTTGACTTTGACACTAGTTAGTGTCATTGGTTTTTTATTAATCATAGTCTTTATTATTTAAAACATTTATTATACATATATAAGTATTATTCAAAATGCGCTCCTGCTCCACATAATTCTTTATCTTCTCCATAGGGACAAAATGTACAATTCCATTTAGAAGGTGATTTTGGATAATTTATTTCTTTAATTTTTCCGCTTGAACTAAAACATTCTGTTATAAAATCATTAACAGCACTTTTAGCTCTATTTAATTTAATTTTACCACTTGGTGGTACAAATGTTTGTACCCTATAAGCTTGATGTGGGGACATAATTTTATCATCATCCCAATCTAATACCTTTCTTTTTACAATAAAAAATTCTATCTCAATTTTATCTAATGGTATTCCATATTGTTCAGAAAAATATTGTTTATATAAAATTAATTGAAAATGTTTATTTTCATCTTTTTTAGCATAACTGTTCCAACCCTTAGTACTGGTTTTTATGTCGATTATTTTAAATGTATCTGTTCTTTCATTATATGTGACAATATCTAGATACCCCATATATAATACGTTATTATACATTTTATTTGGCGCAATTACAATTGGTATTTCACAACCAACCAAATATATGCCTTTTTTACTAAAATATCTACTACGTTTTTTTTTAAACCAATCTAAAATAGAAACTCCATCTTCATAAAATTCTCTCATTTCTTCAGCAGAAGAAAAATGTTCATTATTATTAGATTTATATTGGGATTGATATTCACTTAAAAATTTACCTTTAAAATAATCTTCCATATGTATTTCTCTGTCTGCATGTGCAAAAGATTTTCCATAAGCTACATCTAAATAATATTGCATACTTTCATGTATAGCAGTTCCAAATACAGTATGAATAGATGAATTAAACCTTTTAATCTTATCTTTATATTGTAGTTTCCATCTATAAGCGCAACTTCTAAAGATAGACATTTGAGAATATGATATATTCTTTTGATAAGCAAAATTAATTGGGGTAGGAGGATTATTTTTAATCTCCTTTACAATTTTTGGAATTTTTTTAGCCAAACTATTTTTTCCATTTATCTCGACCTACTAAAAGACCGATTATTCCATAATTAGCAATATCTATAAATGTATCTTGCATGCCTTCACCTTCAACAAATGATCTACCATTTACTAATAGATTTTTTAAACGTGATATTTTGTCAGTTAACCTAATACACAACCCAGTTAGTGAAAATTGTTTATCATCGCTGTTATTAACGATGTCTCCACCTAGAGCAATGTTATTTAACCCATAATCCATATGTTTACGAGCAAACATTTCATACATTTCTTTTTGAATTACCTTAAACTCTTTGGATAGTTCAGGATATTCTTTTTCAAATGCTTTTATTGCCGCCTTATCTGGGTGTTTAGCATCCATAATTTCTCTATCACTCATCATTTCATAATATTTAGTTACTGTATCACCCATTAACTTGCCCCTTATTGGTAAAATATTTTTCTAATATTTCTAATCTTTCATCAGCAGATGATAATAATTTAAGAGCTTCAGTACAATTATCCCAATAATCTTTAGTTGAGTGATCACCTATACCCGCTGGGTTATTTGTTAAAAGTTCTATACTTGCTAAAGCTTTATTTTTATCCGCTTCAGCTTCGGATTTTAAAAATTTGTAAACTTGAATTTTCATTTTAGTATGGTTTTAAGTTCTTTTTTATCTAGCCCTCTATCTGTTAATATACGACTAATTTTTGGTTTGTCCAACATATAAATATATTCTTTTGCTTCTTTACTTGAACATTCAAAATAATTTTTTATATGATTTATTAAATCTTTATTAGGTTGTTTAATTTTGGATTTAATATATTTATTCCATTTATTATTTTTAGGAATAAATTCTTTGTAAATAGAATATATTTTCTTTTTATCTTGAGGTAATATCTCTTGAATATCATTAACTATCTCAATATAAGAACGATCCATAGATAAAAATCTATGAATCATATAACTGTTCCAAACCTCCCAATCTTTATCAGTAAATGACTCAACAGGAGGTTTAGTATTATTAATTGCCTTTAACCAATCAAAGATATTTTTCAAACCTAGTCCATTAATTCATCAGCTAATTCTTCTCTAAGTTCTTTTGGAACTGATGATTTAAGAATTTTCTTAGTTGATGGATCATAAAAAACTGGGATTGGTAGTAAAGCATCTTCATCTGTACCCATTACAAATTTAGATACAGTTCTTAATACTACTCCTTGTTGAAAGATAATTCCACCATCAAAATTTTTAATAGCTGTGGTGTTTTTTAGATCAATTGGGGGTTGTTTTACTGGTTGTTGCATAATTATTTATATTTTATTAAAGTTTGAATTAATGACATTATATTTATTTCCTTGTCAATACGGAAATTTGCTTTATATTGGTGTTCGTTTATTGTTAATGCTGCTGTACCCTCTTTATCTTTATAA
>Ga0209535_1000716_pt1 | contig 23292 bp, 34 predicted proteins | sample LinPmetageLP28_FD_184041 | JGI IMG/M metagenome (GOLD analysis project Ga0209535, IMG submission 184041) | Marine viral communities from the Pacific Ocean - LP-28 (SPAdes) (version 2) | ecosystem: Environmental > Aquatic > Marine > Oceanic | place: Pacific Ocean | collected 2009-08-22
ATAGAAAAATAAGACTAGAACGAGGACAAAACATATTCCGTTACTACTGGTGGTTATGGCTGTTGAGTCCGTTTATTATTTTTGCATTATGGATTCTGACAGCATTCATTATAGGATTCAGACAAGGCACAGGACTGTAATGAAGATATTCACAAGCATATGGATGGTCATAGTGTTTGCTATTGTACTGACCGGTATCCGAATAGACAACAGTGACACAGTAAAGACCATAAGATATAAAACGTGGGATCACTTCCAGTATGTGCAACCGAGACAAGATGTGAGTGATGCAATAGTTGTGGTGGACATAACAGAAGAAGATCTAAAAAAATACGGACAGTGGCCATGGCCCAGACATACGATGGCCATGTTTCATGCTACTCTGACTTCTGCAGGTGCAATACTTGTGAACTACAACATACTGTTCGCAGATCCAGACAGGATGAGTGGTGAGGAATACCTCAAGAGTATGCCCATGGACAACGAACTGCGAGAGCAACTGGGCAAAGTGTTGCCAGACACAGATGCGATATTCTCGTACGTCATGAAAGAAAGCAACAATGCTGTACTGATTATGAGTGTCAATCATAAAGAAAGCAACGTGTTACCTAGGACAACATCAATCATACAGAAGGGTGATGCACTGCCGTGGTTGTACTCTTACCCGGGACTGGTTGTTCCAAACAGTAAAGTGGCCGCAGGAGCAAACGCAATAGGAGTCATGGTGACTGCTCCAGAACCAGATGCTGTTGTAAGGAAGATGCCAATGCTGATACGTGTGGGTCAAAAAATATATCCCAACATGATTTTAGAAAATGTAAGGATACTCAACAAGAGCAAGAGGATCAAAGTGATAACAAAGCAACACGGGATTGATCAAATACTAGTGAAGAAAGATGCAGGCATACCTGTTAACCATAACGCAGAGATGTACATCAATTATGCTGATCCAATAAATTATCCACACATGACCTCCGACGAAGTATTCACCAAACAAGGGCTGGACAAGGTCAAGGGAAAAATAGTCATAGTAGGACTGGATGCGGCAGGACTAAGATATTTAAAATACACACCACATGGACTGACCACAGATCAGATGATGACTGCACAGGCGTTAGATACCGCGTTAACCGGCAAGCACCTGTTTAGACTGGCACAGGCAGATGCATACGAAATAGTGTTCATGGCATTTTTATTATTGCTGTTGATACTTGTACTGCCGAGAACCAGTGTGTTGTTGGCCGTTCCTTTACTGATTTTCATAGAAGGTGGTGTTGCTTATGCTTCTTTTGTGGCGTATGCCAACAAGGGATTCCTGATAGATCCATCTTGGATAATGCTGTCCGTGTTCCTAGTTTGGTCCCATTCTGTGTACAACAACTTCGCGACACAGAGCAGATTGAAACAACAGATCAAGAAACAGTTCGAACACTACCTCGATCCAAGGATGGTCAAGAAGTTACAGAAAGATCCCAGCCTATTGAAACTGGGCGGCGAAACAAGATTCATGACTTTCATGTTCTGCGATATCAGAGGGTTCACTCCCATATCAGAACAGTACAAGGACAATCCAACAGAACTTACAAAACTGATCAACAGATTCCTAACACGCATGACCAATGTCATAATTGCCAATGGTGGCACTGTGGACAAGTTCATGGGTGACTGCATAATGGCATTTTGGAACGCACCACTTAAGACTGCAGATCATCAGATGTTGGCAGTGTTGACAGCGTCTCAGATGCAATCAGAATTGGCCATGCTGAACACACAATTGACAGCGGAAAATTTGCCAAACATCAAAGTAGGCATAGGTATCAACTCAGGTGAGGCCCTGGTTGGCAACATGGGATCAGATCAGAGATTTGATTACTCTGTGATAGGTGATCCTGTTAACCTTGCGGCACGTTTGGAGAGTGCAAGTAAGACCCTAGGACACACATTGATAGTGGGAGAGGCAACTAAAAAGGTCATTGATGACAAGTTTCCTTTTGAATTCGTGGACAGTATCACAGTCAAGGGCAAAACCGAACCTGTGAATGTGTACACCCTGACACGTTAATAAATACACATATAATGACACAGTTTTTTAAATTAGTAGCAGAACTAGGATTACCAATTGCCGCCACGGTGGGAATGGGTGTATTCATACTGTTCATAATCAGGTACATACTGAACGGCATAGTATCATCGATCAAGTTCATCGAGACCGTGATATCACAATTGGACAACAGGGTCAAGACAATGAACAACGACATACTTAAAATTGACCAGGAAGTTTCCGAACAACTGGGATTGCCAATAGACACGGACAGGGTGGCCAGAGCAGACGGCAAGACCGATGCGAGGAAAGACTAATGAGTAAATTCTTCATAACAGCATTTTTAATCGGTTTCATCATTGGGTTCATAGTTGGCGTTTCAGGCACAAGCATTGACCCGGGAGTGTTCGGCGGAAGGATGTCAGGATAATGGACATAGTCAGTAAACACATGACAGTCACTACAATTATTCAGGACTATGGTTTTCCCATTGTTGCTGTTTTCTTCCTTGCATACTTCATCTACTTCCTTTGGAAGTTTATCACAACAGAAATCACACCTAAACTGTCTTCAACATCGGCTACACTGATCAAACTCATTGACAGGATACGATTGTTAGACAACGACCTGATCAGGCTACAGACAAAAGTACGCACTTTGCAGAAAAAGAAGAAGTAGTACAATATAACTTCCTTCGTTTCTGATTTAAATATTTGTATGAAATTCCTTATGGTAATGATAATATGTTTCGCTGAAGACACGTGTCAAGCGGTGTTCGATGCCACACAATACAACACGTACGATGAGTGCATGGCACAGGCACTTCCTGTGAGCAGATACATGAGAGATGTTTACACAACGTCAGCAGGTGAGATACACTGCCTAAATTCAGAAGAAACAGCAACATACCAAGAGTACTTGAACAATGGCGGCAAGCCAACATTGAGCCTCGGCCACCCAGAGCATTCTAAGAATAGTATATAATTGACATTACCACATTTCCATAGTATAATTGTGTATGATCCACGCAATGATAGATCTGGAGACTTTATCCACAAAACCAAACGCCACAATATTGACAATTGGTGGTGTGAAATTTGATCCATACACTAGGATAGAACCCTCACAGGGCATGTACCACAGAATAGATGTAGACTCGCAGACTGCCATGGGCAGAGATGTCATGGAAGAGACCGTTGAATGGTGGGGCAAACAGGCGGAAGATGTCAGGGAAGAAGCACTAGGTGATGACGATAGGATTGACCTCAAATACTTTGTTAAGCAACTGAATAAGTGGTGTGTGGGTGTAGACGTGTTCTGGTGTCAAGGTCCATTGTTTGATTATGCAATACTACAAAATTTTTATGCACAAATGAATGTGCCTGTGCCATGGAACTTCTGGCAGATTAGAGATTCGAGAACACTGGGCAGTCTGGTACCTAGAGATCCCAATGAGAAGAGGACAGGACTACACAATGCCTTAGAAGACTGCTACTTCCAAGCAAGGAAAGTGCAACAGATATTCCAGCAGTTAGGAATCAAGAATGCAAGATATTAGTTGGTATAAAATACAAGATCTATACACAATAGAAGGATTCAAAATCAAACACAGTAAAAGTCCAAAAACAAAATGGATTAGATTACCTTGTGTGTACAAAATTAAAATAAACTCTAAGGTAATACATGTAGGAAGGTCTGACACTTGTAAGAAGCATGGCGGTGCTGAAAAAGTTAGAAAGGCCTTGGTGAACCTATTAAATATCCATGAGTACAACCCATCTGTTCCAAAAACAAAATTATGGGATCAGATAAGGTTGCAACATAGACCAAATTCTAGTAATATAAAGATAGGAATTATAGAAACAGATGCAATCGGAAAAACCTATCTACAAGAAAGAATATGAACCCATAGGCAACTATGAGGAAAGCACATGGATGGGCAACGACACACCGTTCATGGAAACAGATTACACAGGAGTGTTCAGTGACAGATATCCATGTGTACCCGGACACACACTTTTCATCCCCAAGAAGAACACAGCAGAGTATGTTGGTAAATCCTACGGACTGGCCTACCAATACGGCAACGACAAAGTAAAGTCAGGTGAGATAGCAGGATTCAATGTTGGAATGAACATAGGAATTTGTGCAGGACAAACTATACTATGGCCACACATCCATTTCATTCCAAGAAAAGAAAATGACTCCGACGTGATTGGAGGAATGAGGCACGCACACCCAGGGGCGGACCACAAGAAATATTACTGATGCCAAGGAAAGCAAGAAAGATCAATCCCATATATGTTTCCCCTGATGGTGGAGAGACGGTTTACGAGCAATTACCAAACGGTGACCGGATCCTGGTCGAACAATCACAGAAGGCCATAGACGAAGAGACCGCATATGCGGAGGCAGAAATGGTGGGAGCAGAGGCCATAGCACTGCGAAGGAAATACCCTACACTGCAAAAAGCCTGGGACAAATATCTTACCGTATGGCATTTAATCAACGAAAATGAGTGATATGTACAACTATTCCTGTTTGAATTTTACCAGCAGTGTACGTTGCTCTAACACAGTTTAAAGGGGTGATTAAATAGCATTATGACCAAGTATGTTAGTATAATAGGCAACGGCGAAAGTAGGAGAGGGTTTGACCTCTCTCCATTGAAACTATTCAGTACAGTAATTGGTTGCAACGCAATCTATCGAGACTATGTCACAGAATATCTTTGTTGTGCTGACAAGCATATGTGCCAACAGGCTGTAAATGCAGTTGGAAAAAGAACAACAATATACACCCGAGATAGATGGGCAGATCAATTTGCCATGTGGCCTAACGTGAAAGAATTTCCAAAATTACCGTATGCCGGAGACAAGAGGCAGGACGAGCCATTCCACTGGGGCACAGGACCATACGCAGGTGTGTTGGGACTGACTTTCAAACCCAAGGCTATATTCATGGTAGGGTTTGACTTACATCCTTTAGAAAAAGATAAGATCAACAACATTTACACAGGGTCAGAAGGATACACATATATCAATAGACCGGTCGATCCCAGTTACTGGATATACCAGTTCCACAAGTTGATGGGATATTCCGATCCAGACACAAGGTGGATTGTGGTAAATCATGATCGTTGGGAAATGCCCAAAGAATGGAGCCAACATGGAAATGTGTTTCAGGAAACCTACGACGGCATGGCCAAGTTCATCAACAAACAGTTGACAAAAAAATAATCCAATATAAAATTACTGTATGATCAAACCAATGGTGGATCACCTGATGGTACAACAGCAACTGAAGGCTCCACACAAGAGATGGAAACACATGGTAGGTGTAATGTGCCTCAACCTCACGTATCGTAAGCATGTTAAGATAATCTTACCAAAATTATTTGCCAGATATCCCAACCCAGAAGCATATCTGCGTGGCAGATTGAAGACACAACAGGAGATGCTGAAGCCGTTAGGTATGTGGGAAGTTAGATCAAAAAGAATTAGAAAAATGACAGAACAATATCTCTCATGGGATAAGAAAGAAGCCAGCGATCTGCACGGCATAGGCAAATACGGTTCTGACAGTTACCAGATATTCTTCTTTGATTATATTCCACCTGATGTACAGGACAAAGAGTTACGAAAATACATTGACAAACTCGTAGGATAGTTTATAATAGTAATATGTTTGATAAAATAAAAGATGGAGATCTAGTTACTCTTAAACTGACTTCAGGAGAAGAAGTTATTGCAAAATTTATAAGCAAGGCCGACTCATACATCAGTATTGACAAAGCACTTGTACTAATGAACGGCCCTCAGGGTCTTGCATTTGGTACATTTTTCTCCACTGCTAAACAAGACGTACCATTCAACATATTCACTGATAAGATTGTGTCGATAGCACATATCAATGACAAGATTGCTGACGAGTATAACAGGGTATTCAGCAAGATTGAAGTGCCAAAGAAACCTAGCATAATCACATAATGGCACATTTTGACAAACACTCGAAAAGTATCACTGCTCTCGTAGACGTATCGGAAGCCATGTTGAACGCAATGGAGGAACACGGCATAGACCCCGAGACAGTATCAAACAGAAACGAGTTCACAGTGATGGTACACTTTCTTAAGAGCATCATCGACGGAGAATTAAATATACCAAATGAACTAACGGATCGCATCAGAGACACAGCGTTCCAGATAGACATGGATCAGAAGATCAACAAAAAGTTGAACTGATGGTCAAGAGGACTCAAGACTTTCAACCCTCTATAAACACTCTGCAAGTCATCAAAACTAGGAGAAACGATGACTTATTACTCAACTAAAACATACGGACACAACATAGGACTATCTGCGGTATTCAGACAACCCAACGCAGATCACTCACACTGCCACTTACTGCACGGATACAGCCTGGCATTCAAATTCACATTTGGTTGCAAGGATCTTGACGACAAGAACTGGGCTGTGGATTTCGGTGGACTAAAGCCTTTAAAGGCCTGGTTAGAAAATAAATTTGACCACAAACTGATATTGGATGAAAATGATCCACACCTAGACAAGTTCAAAGAGCTTGAAGGATTGGATCTTGCCGAGATAAGAATATTTGACGGTGTAGGTGCTGAGATGTTCGCCAAACACGCCTTTGGTGCCGCTGATGATATAATCAGAGCCGCAACAAATAATAGGTGCTATGTTGTTGAATGCGAATGCATGGAACACGGAGCCAACAGTGCCATCTATAGAAAAGAATAAATTCATACATGATATGGTTAGGGTAGGCCTAACGAATAAGGCCTACTACTTCCAGGTATACGACACACCGTTGGGGCATAGGTGGTTGGAAGCACTCAAAGACAATCTCAAACAACAGAGAATACTTGAAAAAAATTTCTGTTTCTTAGGCTTTGCTGATTCAAAAAGAGACCTACAGTTTCTTGTGGGTGAGCTCAACAAGGGTGTGGCCCAAATTAATTCTTTCCAGTTTGAACCCCCATATGAAAGCATACATCCTTTTGTTGCAGACGATTTCCAGTATAGCAGTAGCCTGCCCATGGGCAGTTGGGATAACGGTGACATATCAAAGACTTTAGGTAAGAGACTCAAACACGAAAGTTGCAATCTTCTGCATAGATATTTTGAAGATCTACAAGGTACTGCATGGCAAATCTCCAAATATTACAAACAGGCAGACCACGAAACCAAATATGCCATCAGACAACTTAACAACATCTGTCATGAGATAGAAAGTTGGGTCAACTCAGATCGTAAAAAAGCAATAGAACCTGAATGGATGAGACCTTCTCAGATCACAACATTTTTGAATGCTCCTAGACATGATTTGCATGAGGAAGATTTTGATTTATTCAAACAGAACAGGTACGACAGAGAGTTGGGCGGTGTTTATCTACACTGGTCACAGGTAGGTAAGACATTGTTCGAGGTATTTAGGGACGAACACGCCCCCGTCATGACGGAAGCACTATGTTCAGAAATTAACCACCAAAAATATTACTCCGGCGAGTTTGACATCGAGTGGGGACAGACGATCACAGAAACTGATCATGCCTTTAAAAAAGAAGAAATGGATCAATACAGGGCATGGCTCAAAAATAACGGATATGATTGGGAAGACCCTAAACTGTCTTTGGGTTACATAAAGATAGGACAAGTAGACATGCAGAGAACATTCGGCACGGATGCCTCCATCCAGGATGTACATCAAACAATGAATAATAATTTAAATATCACAAGTATTAGAACAATTACAGGTCCCACAACAGAGTGCGAATATCCTTATACTCTCGACAGTGACGATTGGAAACAGATACAAATAGAAAGATTGAGGCAAGGTTATGAATCACGTAGTATGCGTTAAGTGGGGCAACAAATATATTTCGAAATATGCCAATGTCCTGAACAGCATGGTCAAAAGGCACACCACAGTGCCTTATCAATTCCACTGTCTCACAGACGATCCCACAGGATTAGATCCAGAAATAAACATTATAAAACTTCCCAACGATCCATGGATCAAATCATGGTGGAGCAAGTTGTGGATGTTCGCACCTGAAATGCCTTTGAAAGGCAACATACTGTTCTTTGATCTTGACGTGGTCATCTTTGACAACATAGATTCACTGTTCACGCATAACCCAGGCAAGTTCAACATCATAAGGGATTTCAACAGGTGCAGGATCAAGGACTGGAAACTGTCAAACTCCAGTTGTATGCGTTGGGAGGCAGGCACAATGAATTACCTATGGAACGAGTTCAATGAGAGATCGGCACAGATCATGCAACAGAATCACGGAGACCAGGACTGGATAACCAAGAGAGCCAAGGATGACATCACATGGTTCCCAGATGAATGGATAAGATCATACAAATGGGAGTTGATAGGTCTCAAGGACACTAAACTACTGACCAAGGACGGCAAGAAATGGTTCAGAGAACCAATAAAAATTAAACCAGGAAATCGTGTCGCAGTATTCCATGGATCACCAAACCCTATGGAAAGTGGAGACCAGTGGGTAATAGACAATTGGATGTAATGACCAGTTACGGCAAAGTAAAAGTAAAGAGAAACAATCCTAGGCTAGACGAAGTCCCGGAGGACTGTGGATACATGCAACAGTTCGAGTACAATGTAGATATGAATTCGAATGGCATAATGGGCGACTGCATAGACTGGTGCCAGCAAAACTGTGAAGGCAAGTGGGGTTGGTGGTTCGAACCCGTGGGCGAGATAGAGAATCCTGCAAACCACTGGGAGCACCAGAACGCATACATGAGTTTCGAGAAGAAAATAGACGCCACTAGATTCTGGATGTCTGTTGGAATACAGAACAGCAACAAGAGAGATGTATAATTAATAGTATGAAACCATTCGAAATAACAGACTCTGCGAAAGCACAGATAGAACGACTGCTGGAGAAGAACCCAGACAAGTACGCAGTGAGCCTAGCAGTGTTGGGAGGAGGTTGTGCAGGATTCAAGTACGAGTGGGGATTCGCAGACACAAAAGAGTCCATGAGTAAAGATGACCACATGGAAGACTGGCACACAGGTAGGTTTGTTGTGGATGAGACTTCATTACTGTACGTGGTTGGTACCAAGATCGATTGGGTCGAGGAGACATTTGGATCGCAGTTCGAGATATCAAATCCCAACAGCTCAAGTTCGTGTGGTTGCGGAGAATCATTCGGCGTATAATGGATACTGCTTTCATATTAGGCAACGGCGAATCAAGAAATATTTTTCCAATAGATAACTTAAAAGGCAAGGGTGTGATATACGGTTGCAACGCCATCTACAGGGATCATCCAATGCTGTGTAATCACATAGTGGCAGTAAATCCTCCCATGTACGAGGAACTGGCTCAGTGGCACAACTATGGCAAGGAGTCTCCACGTATACACGGTCCGGATGATATTAGCAAATGGAATTACATCTGTGAAGGAGACCATGATCACGATATACCCGAAGGACTCAAGATTTACAGATTTTGGCGTGGTGGTGACATCAAGAAGGGTGGCAAGATAAAAACCAACGACTTCTCAAAAGCACGTGGATCGGGTTGTAGTGCTGTGTTGATGGCCGCGGAGTCGGGAGTAAAGAATGTTGTAATAATGTCTTTTGATATCATGGGGGCAAAACAATGGGAATACACCAATGATAGCCGTGGCGAACTGAGCAGACTGCAGAACAACATATATAAAGGTTCAATAAACTACCCAGACAGGCACAGCATGAAAGCCTACCTCAAGTACGAGTGGATGTATCAACTGAGGCAAACATTTAAGAAATTTCCCGGGACAAACTTCTATTTCATAAATCGAAAAGAATACCTGGAAAGCAATCCGTTCCTGCGTTGGTACTTCGACCAACCTAATATAAAGTGTGGCATATACGCTGACCTGCAGAGATGGATCACGGGATCACGTGACGACATCCGATGGAAACAGTTATAGGGTCTTGGTACTGCTGGCGTCCAACTGATACACCTTACGCATCTTGACACCCACTGACTGGGCGAACTTTTTTGAATCACAATCATTACAGACGTGTTTGTAGTCATTTGAGGCACGATCTGGATCTACCTTGCTCTTGGGCCTCATGAATGTCTCCGAACAGGCATCGCATTTGAACACATAGATCAGGTTCTTCCTGTGATAATTGTGCATCGTACCTAGTTTGCTCTCCCTCTTGTACAACTTCATTGTTTTTAAGGTTTCTATGAACATATTATTATTTAATAAATACGAGTATCATATTATGGCAAGATTAACGATAGACACAGGAACAGCAGGAAATCCAGCAACAGGCGATACCTTACGTACCGCTATGACCAAGGTCAACAGCAATTTCGCTGAGTTGGCCGGTGACTTACAGATGTCAGGCAACACTTTATTGAGTGCTGACACAAACGGAAACATAATTCTAGATCCAAATGGTACAGGACAGGTACAGATAGAAGCAGACAGACTTGTGATCAAGACTACGAAAACTGCGACTGCTGTAGGGAACACAGGTGACGTGGCAGGATCCATATCTTGGGACACAACAAATTTATATGTATGCACTGGAAACTATGATGGTTCAACAGTGATATGGAAAAAGATCACACTAGCGAGTATCTAATATGGCCCAGGAAGTAATCAACATCGGAGCACAGGCCGACGATGGTACAGGCGATACTATCAGAGGAACTGGCATCAAGATCAACAACAATTTTACAGAACTTTTCGCAAGGCCATCTGTCATATCAGATATTAATGTTATTCAGAATAACATAAGCACAACGGCCAGCGACGCAGACCTAGTGATCAATCCATCTGGGTCAGGATCAGTAACCTTTCCGGCAATAAGATTCAATGACAACAATATCGAGGGTACCCGTACCAACGACGACTTAAAGTTCGTACCAAATGGTTCAGGATCTTTGATTATTGATGGTATTGGATTTGCCGGCACTTCAATAAGTGCGGCGGACTCCACAGCAGTAAATATCAACGAGGCATTATCAGTGGACGGCACATTAAGCTCTGCCGTTACGACATTCGATACTACCGTGAATTTGGGATCTACTTTAGATGTTTCAAGCACCGCTACACTTTCGACATTGACTGTATCAGGAGCGTCATCATTTGTAGGAACAACAACCATAGACAACTTGACATTTGACGATAATATTATTGCAACCAGTTCCAACGCTGATCTTAATCTTACACCAGGGGGAACAGGTGTTGTCAATGTCAGTAACTTGACTATAGATTCGAGCATTAATCTCACAGACAATGTTATTAAAGTGATAAGATCCGATGACGACTTTGTGTTATCTGCAAATGGTTCAGGTTCCGTTCAGGTATCAAAAATAGACATGAACCAAGGAACTGTTGATAATACCGTGATAGGTGGAACAACACCTGCGGCAGGAACATTCACAACTGTTTCAATAACAAATCCTTCCGTGACAGCAGATGGTGTCACGATCACGGATAATGTTATTACAGCAAACAGGTCAAATGACAACATAGAATTCAAAGCGAACGGATCTGGATATGTGAAGATCAATGGCATAAATGTACCCAACGCAGATGGGGGAACTGGACAAGTACTACGTACAAATGGTTCTGGACAACTGTCATGGTTCACTTCGCCCATACTACTGGGAGTATCGGACATACAAGACAACTCCACGACGATATCTTTTTCATCATTGACAGAAATAGATCATGTAACAGCGACAGGAACACACAACAGGATAGAGTCGGGCACAGTAGTGCAAGACAGTTGGGTCACCTCCAAGTATGACAGTGCATGGTACCTGGCAGTGAACAGAGATGATGCCAGCGACGAATTACAAGTCACAAAACATTCCGTTGTACACAACAACACAGATGCTTTCATAACAACTTCCATAGACGCAAAGACAGGAACCAACAATCACTTAATAAGCACAGCAGACATCAGTAGTGGGTCAGTGAGATTGCTGGGCACAGGTAGTTCACCTGAGAACAGTGTTGCATTTTACAGGATAGGGTTAGGAGACGATGACTCAACAGGATACTCAGGCGAGGATGAAGCGGCAGTCGTAATAAACACAGACGTTGACAGTGCCAGTGAAGTGATTGACAGTTGGGCACATGGATCGTTCAGAGGCGCCAAGTATTACATCTCCGTGAACAACGCATCTAAGACAGAATTAATGAACTGTGAGGCAACAGTGGTACACAATGGCACAGATGCTTTCGTTTCAACACACAATGTGGTGAACACAGGCAACAATGACCTTATAACATTGACAGCGGCCATCAACGGATCAAACCTTGAACTGAAAGCGGCAGGATTGGAAACAAACTTGAGGGTACACGCATACAGAATTAGGTTGGCAGACAACGAAGCAGACAGAAGTTCAACCAACATAAATGTGATAGGAAATGTAACAGTTTCGAGTTCAACCACAACACTAGATACTTTCAGCACTGGGTCATACCAGGCGGCGCACTATATAATAGTTTCGCACAACGCATCAGAAGGACATTCAGCGATAACCGAAGCGGCAGTTGTAAGTGACGGAACAAATGCATTCGTGTCACAATACGGATTAACATCATCAAAAGGCACAGATCAAATCCTATTGACCGTGGGACACGCAGGATCTACCACGACACTTTCAGCAACATCCACTTCGGGTGGTTCAACAACTGTGAACGCATACAGAGTGAGCCTGGCCAGACCGGGAGGAACCTCATCGGCATCAGCAACACTTGATTCTGTATCGGCATCAACATACAGGGTAGCCAAATATAATGTTCAGGTAGTGGATGCTACTGGTGGGAACTACGAAATTTTTGAAGCAAATGTTGTTCATGACGGGTCAACTGCATATGTCAGCACATTTGGTAACGTGGGAACGTCAATAGGACTTATCACAGTATCAGCAGATATAGACAGCGGAAATCTAAGACTGAGAGGCACAATAAATAACACTAACGACCATGTGGTCAAAGTTATAAGAAGGGTAATTGCAGTATAAACATGTCACAACAAACACTAAACATAGGAACAAACGCTAACGACGGAACAGGTGATAATTTACGTTCAGCGATGGTCAAGGTGAATGACAATTTCACTGAACTGTATGCTTCACCGTTATTCTCAGGAAATCTTTCCTTTACTGGCAATGAGATAAGTGCCACAAGAACAAACGACGATATAGTTTTTGTTCCTGCCGGAACAGGTTCTGTGTCTTTTCCAGCAATACGTATCAATGACAACAATATAGAAGGCACCAGGACCAATGATAACATAAATTTGATCCCAAACGGTACTGGCTCGGTTGTGTTTGGTGCTATAAAAATTAATGGTACCTCATTTAGTTCAGATGATTCGTCAGCAATAAACATCAATGAGAATTTGATTGTGGACGGCACTTTAAATGTATCCGGTATATCAACACTTGCGGGTGCAACAACCATGAGTTCTACTCTTGCTGTTCCATCAGGCCTGACAACATTGTCAACACTTACAGTTACAAGTGCAACAAGTCTTGCTGGTACAACAACAATAGACAATCTAACATTTAATGATAACACAATAGGCTCAAGTTCAAACGCAGATATCAATCTTACACCGGGTGGTACTGGTTCTGTAGTGGTAGCAAATTTAACTGTTGACTCTAATATCAATATTACAGATAACGAGATCACAACCACACAGTCTAACTCGGATCTTGTTATTGCACCTGCTGGATCAGGACAAGTTGTAATTGCTAAAGCAGACATCAATGGCGGTGCTATAGATAACACAGTCATAGGTGGTGCAACACCTTTGGCAGGTTCGTTCACATCATTGAACACGACAGCATCTTTAACAATCGACGGCGTGACCATAGCAGATAACACTGTATCAACAAATGCATCGAACGCCAATCTAGAACTGACGGGTAATGGTTCAGGAGGTGTAAGAGTAAGTGGGTTCACTTTCCCGACCACAGATGGTTCAAGTGGACAATTTATAAGCACTGACGGGGCAGGAACACTTTCATTCGCTACAGCGGGTGCGACATTGAGTCACTCAGACATAGCAGATGCCACAACAACAGTGGCCAGTTCATCAACTAGTGTTCTCAACACGTTTGATAAAACAGTCTACAGAAGTGCAAAATACTTTATATCTGCCACAGACGCCACGAACAGCAGATTCGAATTAGTGGAAGCCAACGTGATACATGACGGAACAACATCGTACATATCAACATTTGGATCTGTAAGCGATCATGCAACAGGCCTAGCAACATATTCCGTTGCAATAAGTGGTGATGATGTACAAGTAAAGGTTACAAATATCACTGATAATAGCACAGTGTTCAAATTCCAACGTATAGCCATAGACATATAATAATTACATTAGGTTTATAGAATTACATATAAATATCTGCAACAAAAGGAATTATAAAAATGGCAAGACAACCAATAAACATAGGATCAAGTGCAAACGACGGCACGGGTGATCCGTTAAGAACAGCATTTGACAAGATCAATGACAACTTCGTAGAACTTTACGGTTCTGACAACGACATCAACACACTTGATGCAAATCTCGATGTAAACAACTTTGCAATCACTACAGGTGTCACAAATGGTAATATCACCATCACACCAAATGGCACAGGAAACATAGATCTAGGATCAATCACAATCAACGGAAGCCAAATAAGTTCCAATGATTCAACACAGATCACAATAGCAGACAATATCCAGACAACAGGCACAGTGAACGTAACCGGTGCCACAACACTTGGATCTACACTGGCCGTGGGAACATCTCTGGCTCTGGCGACAGGTGCAACAGTCACAGGCATAGACAACGGTGCGTTGGGCTCAAGTGCGACACTATTGGCCACACAGGGTGCAATCAAAACTTATGTTGACGCTCAGGTGACAGCACAGGACTTAGACTTCACATGTGATGACTCGACAACACTTTCGATCGACTTGGACTCTGAGAGTTTACAGTTCTCTGGTGGTACAGGTATCACGACGGCAGGTACAGGTAAAACTGTCACTGTTGCAATAGATTCAACAGTGGCTACTCTTACAGGATCTCAAACCTTAACAAACAAAGTTTTAACCAACCCAACGATAAACGCGGCAACAATGACTGGTGCGATCGCGATCGATGGTGTCACAATAGATGACAACGCTATCAAGGCCAACGCCTCAGACGCAGATCTAGAATTAGACGGCAGTGGCTCAGGACACACGAAGATACTGGCAAACGCAACAGTGGTAGGAACACTAAACACTGCGGACATCGCCACAACAGGAACACAAACAATCACAGGACAATTAGATGTTGATGGTGTTAGAACCAAAGACAACAAGATCACAACAAATGCCACAAATGCCAACCTTGAACTTTCGGCCAACGGAAGTGGTGTGGTGGACATCCAGAATGCTATGACCACAGTTGGACAAACTATTACCGGAAATGTTGCAATCACAGGACAAGCAGATGTGGATAACATCAGATTTGATACCAACACTATCAGCACAACTAATAGTAACGGTGGACTGATAATAAGTCCAAACGGAACAGGTGCAATCACACTTAATTCTGGAACTGTATCAGTACCAGGAGTCATGTCTATAGCATCAGCGATGATTGATAACACTTTATTCATGGAAACAGGTTCAAAAATACAGGCCAACGTAACCAACGAAGACGTTGTAATAGAATCAAATGGTACAGGATCTGTTGTTCTTGATCAAGTTTCTATTACTGACAACAAGATTTCTACCCATGTGTCAAATGCTGACTTACAGTTGGACACAGACGGAACAGGTTTAATAGACTTTAGGACTGATACCCAGACAACTGTTGGTGCTGTCGGTGCCGCAACGCACTTGCCACTTGATTCTGCAAATGAAATCAGACCTGTTGGTTACCTAAGAATTAAGATCTCAGGAACAGAATACGTAGTGCCATATTTTAACGCATCGTAATAGTTAAAAAAAACATACACAGTCCCACGGACAAAAATGAGAAAACGTTACAACGACCGTAATAGACATAAGACCGCACATTCCGAGATACGACGCTTGGAGGAGGCCATACGACGGGCTTCTGACGAAGTCGAACGTGAAGATATTAGACAACACCTAGAACACTGGATTCGTACACAGAATAATAGCCAGTAATCGCCAATAAATACCCTTGTAAGGAGTACAGTAATGGCAACACCAGTGTGGACAACCACGGCAGGTAAAATTGCAACTATAGATGAACAAGTCGCATATTCTCTTCAACTAGAGGCGAACACCAGCGACTCAACGGCCATCGCTTACTCCGTGATAGCAGGGAGCCTACCCGCAGGAATGCAGGTAACATCCACAGGCTTACTAACAGGTACTCCGGCTGAGGTTGCCAAGAGAACTCTTTACACTTTCGTCGTGCGAGCCACGGCCGGTACCACTATCACAGACAGGACTTTTTCTTTAGACGTGCAAGGTGCGGACGCACCCACGTTCACAACAGCATCGGGACAACTGCAACTGGATGATTCTACCAGTGTTGGACTTTACTGGGTAATTGATGGATCTAGTATATCACTTCAGATGCAGGCCGCCGACACAGACACACGTGCAGGACAGTCTCTTGTGTATGAGATTATGCAAGGAACATTACCACCAGGTGTGACCATGAGTAAGACAGGACTGATATCCGGTATAGTCGCACTAACAGACGATCAAAGATTCGGAGTGCGTGGAGGGTATGACGGAAGTGGTAACGATGACGAGTTCGACGGCACGTTTGACCGTACTGTCACAACAAAAAGCATAAGCAAGAATTTTGATTTCATAATCAGGGTATCTGATGGTACCAGTTTTGTTGAACAGAACAATAGTATATTTGTATACAGTGCGGACTTTTGGAGAGTTTCGAACACAGCAATAACCATAGACAAAAGTGAAATAGACGGCTCGGCATTGACCATGGATCTAAGTGCAAACAGGAGACCTGTATTCAGAACAGGTTCAGATCTTGGTACATTCAGGCATGACAACGCCTTGGTCATAAAAATTGATGTGGAGGATTTTGATCCAACACAAGGTGATCTAGAATATTCAATACAGTCAGGCTCATTGCCGGCAGGAGTGTCCATAGACATCAATTCAGGTGAACTGTACGGGCAATTAGCCAGACAGGCCGCAATAGAAGTTGACTACACATTCACTGTCAGAGCTAATAGAGTTATAAGCACAGGTATTAATGTATTCACAGATCAAGGATTCACTATGAAAGTGATTGGTGAGTTGGACATAGGAATAGCATTCACCACACCAACAGTGATCGGAACATTGAAGGCCGACATACCAAGTTTACTATCTCTAGAAGCGGTGGCAGAAGAAACTAATAGAGTACTGAGTTATACAAAAACATCCGGAACTTTGCCGCCAGGTATCACACTATCAGAGCAGGGAAATCTTGTGGGGACAATAGACCCAAGTGACTTCACAGACTCGACAAGAGCATACACATTCACGGCTTCTGTTAGTGACCAATACCAGTCATTGGCAACATCAAAAGAATTCACATTGAACATAGATATTCCATACACACAGATAGAGTACGGAAACATGTCAGGACATGCAACATCATTCATTGATCAGAACATATTCTACAGCATAGCTCAAGATCCAAACATCAACTCCGTTGAAAATATATACAGACCAGAAGATAAAAACTTTGGCATGACGGACAAGCCAGACATGTTGATGATGTCAGGTCTTGAAGCACAAACTCTGACAGTGTTCCAACAACAGATGGAACAAAGCCATGCTCCCAAGACTTTATACTTTGGAGATTTAAAAACAGCAGTGGCCAAAGAAGGAACGACTACAAAATACGAAGTGGTTTACATAGAGATCAACGATAGCATGGTCAACAAAAACGGACAAGCCGTTTCTAGTTCGATAAGATTAAGAGATGCAATAGCCAAACCATTATTAGGACCTAGGGCATCCAGCATGAATGCCACTGCAGATTACGTGGAGTACGAAGTAACAACTGACGGAGGACTTTCGTTCAGTACAGCAGGATCCAAAGTTAGATACGCTAATCAGTTGAGTGCAGATCTTGGATTCATAGAAACACTATATCCTAATGCCGTGGCTAATATGAGGTCGAGAATGAAAAGCCTGGGACACAAAGAATGGGACTATCTTCCTTTATGGATGAAAACCACCCAGTCGGGAGACCTAGCACCATTAGGTCATGTAATGGCAGTTCCGATCTGCTACTGTAAACCAGGAACGTCAGGATTGGTTAAGAAAAGAATCGAAGACAAGGCATTAAATTTCAAGAACATAGCATTCACGATAGATAGATATGTGGTGAGTAAGAGTAAGGTGGCGACAGAAACTTTCACAGCGGACGGTACAACGACGGCATTTGTAGTTGACGAACTTGTACACCAAGAAGATATATTGGTCAAAGAAGGTACTACAACAGTATTACCAGGTGAGGGGTGGACTGCTTCAGGATTTGCTGGTCATCTTAATCCAACAGCAGATACAGAATTGAGATCGGCCGATCATGAATACGGCATATCACTATCATACAATACCACTACCAACAAAACAACAATAACTTTTACCAAAGAAGTGCCGTCAGTAGGCACTATTATAAAGGTGGAGAGAAGCAACGATAAATATCTTAAATTTAGAGATAAAGGAATACAATAATGGCAAGTAAAATAGTACCAAGCAATATAAGTCCAACTTTTCCGGTTGCAGGACAGGACAATAGTTCTCAAGGATTCAGAGACAACTTCAGTGCCATTAAACGAAATTTTATAGAAAGCAAAACCGAGATAGAGGCGATGCAGACAAACAAGGCCAATCTAGATAGTGCCAGTAATTTCACAGACAACGAAGTTTCAAGAGCAAAGTTCAAGGACACATCAGAAACTATCTATGCACACGGCAGTGTGTCTAGTGGTAGTGTTACTTTAAATCATGAGAATGGTCATTATCAAACTTTAACTATAACAGCAGATACTACGTTTGCATTCACTAACTTTCCAACAGGAGCGTTGGGTAGAATTATCTTAGATATAACAGTGGCCGCAACCTCAACAGGTATCTTAACTTTTCCAAGTGCTGTGATCAAAGCAGACAATGTTACAGGTAGTGACGGAACTTCAGATCAAGCCACTATAGGAATAGGTAGAGCTTTGTTTGAATTCATGTCGCCAGACGGTGGCACAACTGTGCTGATGCATCAACTCGGTAAACAATACGTTTAATAATTAAGGAGTCGTATGTACTTCCATCCATTACAAGAAGAAATAGGCAACATGTCGGAAGAGGATATCTCTAAACGTATCAAAGAGCTGTCAAGAAAAGTTGCTATCGCAAGGCGTGGTAGGAATCCTGAGTTACTTTTCAATCTCCAACAAGCACTAAAGACATACCAAGATGCCATCAGACAGAAACGTATTGAGGAATGGCACAAGAACAACAAGAAGTTAAGGAACGAACCAGACCTAGGCGACCTGGTCAACATCGACTAGTAAATAGTTTTGATGTCAAATACATTTTCTTGGAAGACAAAATTTAAAAGTATAATCATAGTTGACGGAGAACTATTCTCTAATGAATACAATCTAAACATTTCTCTCACTCCACACACAGCAAGTCTAAAAGAACAGACTGATTATTTTGAAAGACTGAAAAATCTTTTTGAACAGGTTTTTGCAAACACTATCACAACATGGAGAGACGAACCTCTCTACCATACATTAAAGAAAAGTTCTACAAACAGATTCATTGAATTACCAAAACCTCCCTATGACCAGATCATGGCCGCTGTGTGTTTTTGTAAAGCAAACTCAGTTTTAGATTCTGTCATCACTATTAATAACATCGAACTATCATCATGGCAGGGCGATGGTATTACCTACAAGGTTGACAAAGATAGCAAAGAGCTTATACTATTAGATAGACCCGATTGGTTTTCAGCAAAATACAGTAAATTCGATCCATGGTGGTTGAGAGCGGACACGGCAACATATGATCAAGAACTTGACAAAGGAATATACACTGGACATTTTAGTTGGAACAATCAAAAAATACCAGTTGACAAGACCCATGACTATCATGCTAAAGTATTTGAGTTCCAACCAAAGGTTTTAGATGGCGGAAAAGATAAAAACAAAAATAAATGATCACGGTGATGTAATATTCTCAGAAGAGGATGTTATTGACTTACTGTACACTGATCCAGACTTCAACATATCAAAACTCTATTTCAACGACATAGACAAGTATTCAGACAGCCTAAAAGAGTTAGGTATAGATCTACCAGTGATCAACACAGCACCCAAGAGACCAGCACCTGCAGAATTTGACAAACAGAACTGTGACAACTGGCACATGCCTGAGAAGTATTACCAAATAAATGTTTTAGAATGGTTGCTTGATAAATGTCAGAACGATGAAGAGAAATTACAAGTGCAGATGGAATATGATCTGTTTGAGAAGAAACAATTCATACGTGTGTTACAGTTCTTGATTTACTTTGTAGACACGTTGAGAGCAAATAACATGGTCTGGGGTGTAGGCAGAGGATCAAGTGTGGCCAGTTTCTGTTTGTTCTTGATAGGAGTACACAAGATCAATCCTATGCTGTACAATTTAGATATCACTGAATTTTTGAGATGATAAGTAATTATAATAGGAGCATATTATTATGGTAGCAAGAGCACCCAGAAAAAGAATGTACAGAACCATGCAAGGGCGTATGGTAGACATAGAAAAACTTAGAGCGGCCAACGAGTCTGTACAGGCAGTTGGTAATATGAACGTAAACGCCAAGGGAGATGTGCTAGGAGCGAGTGGACAGATAGTGACCCCAAAGGAAGCAGTGATCAGGAAGTACTACGAACAGCCAAAAGGCATGGTCAGTGACACTCCAAGCAAAGGCAAACCAATGCCAGCACCAAAGGCAGAGCCAGTGAAGGCTGTACAGAAGATGACCCCTGTGGCATCAAAGCCAGCACCCAAGACAGTAGTGGCAACACAGCCTAAAAAAATTGAACCAGTCGAGACTGTCAAACCCAAAGCAGAGAGCACAGCCAAAAAAGGCATAGATGCGGCACTTGACGGATTGGAATAAATCTGTTAAAATAATCCTACAATGGGACAACTAGAAGATTTACAAGCAAAAGGTTTTGGATCACATGGTGGCAAGGAATACACCGTTGATTACGACATCACACCCCTGAAGAAGAGAGTACTAGTTTCAGACATGCACTTTGGTGAAACGAAATCCAAGGGCGGAATCATACTTACAGATGATGACGGATCAGAAGGTGGAATACATCCTAGATGGGGCAAGGTTTATGCCATCGGCGATCAACAGGAAGATGTTAAAGTCGGAGAGTGGGTCATGGTGTCACATGGACGTTGGAGCAGAGGATTCAAGATCAAGAAAAAAGGCATTGAACTAGAGGTAAGAATGATAGATGAAAACGATATCTTACTTGTATCAGATGATGAACCAGAGTTCAATTCTAAACAGGCAGGATACATCAACATGGGCGGTGCCCAACAGATGACTAAACTACCTGGCAATGACTAATCAGCAAGAAAGACAACTAGACCAGCACGGGTTTGCAGAAAATTGGGTTCCGCCATTCTCCAACGATAATGACTTGTTACGGGCAAGAGTAGATTTTTTCCAGAACACAAATAAAAAAAGCATATCCTATATCACTACTGAATATCCTGATTTCATAGAAAGATTCGAAAAATCTTTGCTAGAGCACAAACACATAAACGTTACAGGTCTAGAACTATTCGGACAAAAAGATGTCATAACAGGATGTCAACATTTTTTAGATCAAATGATCTTAACATATGGATTGGATAATTTACAAGTGTTCAAGGGAGGCTACCCATATTACAAGAAGTTGAAACCCGATCTGCAACATGTTGAATTGGAAAATATAATGTCGGGTAAACCATTGATTCTGGAATTCCCATTTTCTAGGACCGGAGACAAACATCCACAATACGATCAAATTATAAAAAAAGCAAACGAGCTTGGCATTGATGTGTATCTCGATTGTGCATGGCTTCCGGTAGGTTGGGATCTGGATCTTGATTTGACCGAAAGGTGTATCAAAGGTGTAGCAATGAGTCTAAGCAAGTGTTTTGGACTGCATTGGAACAGAATAGGTGTAAGGTGGCTTAAACATAAAACTATCGATACCATCAGTATTGAAAACAAATACAGAATGGTTTCTTATCCCAATGTAATGATAGGAAAATACTATCTGGATCGTTTCGAAATGGATCACCTGATTGAGAAATATAAAGAACCTTACTTGGAATTGTGTAGGTATCACGATCTTGTTCCCGGCAAAACTATCATGAATGCGTATAGTAAGCAGAAAGGTCATAGTGTTGGCGTTGCCAATCTTCTATTGAACAAACATGATTAATCACAACTGCTACGTCTGTAAGAAGACTTTCACCAACGCAATTTACTGGTACGACAGCCTACATGACACCAAGTACGACAAGAGGATAATCAGACCATTCTGTGGTCCGGCCTGTGCAAACAAATACAGAGAAATATCAGATGTGAATGATTACCCGCAGAGAAAACCGTTGCCACATGGTCCGGAATGGCAAATAATACAAAACATAGATTACATCGAATATGAAACAGATTAAACTTAAAAAGATCAGAGTGGAAATAAACAAGTTGGTCACCATGGCAGAGATGGGACTTGGTGTAGTGCGTCCTCTGAACAAAGAGAAAAGAGGATGGATCGCAAAGTTAAAGAAAGAGGGTGCTTGGGATCCTATACTTGTCACACCAATTAAAGATTCAGGATACTATCTTTTGACCGATGGATGGCACAGAGTACAGGCCGCAAAAGGACTGAAGAGGAAGACAATAAACGCAATACCGATGCCGGCCAATGTGGGCTTGAGCATGGCTAAAGCAAACAAGATCCTCAGAGACATAGACAGGGAGTTCGGTTTCCGACTGAATTGCAGTGACATAATAGGACATTGGGCCATGATGCAATCTCTTCTAGAAGACTAGTTGACTATTTCAGATAACTAGTTTATAATAATTATAAAGAAGGAATCCTAGTGGTTCCTTTTTTTCGTTTAAAACTAACCATTGCAAATAGTTTGCATTTGCAACTACGAGG
>Ga0209535_1000718_pt1 | contig 23267 bp, 30 predicted proteins | sample LinPmetageLP28_FD_184041 | JGI IMG/M metagenome (GOLD analysis project Ga0209535, IMG submission 184041) | Marine viral communities from the Pacific Ocean - LP-28 (SPAdes) (version 2) | ecosystem: Environmental > Aquatic > Marine > Oceanic | place: Pacific Ocean | collected 2009-08-22
GCAAGAATTAGCAGAAGTTAAAGCCGACATAGCAAAAATAGAGGCCTCTATGAGAATGGGTGAAGATTTATATAGGGTGCTCGCAGACCAAGTTAGAGAACATTCTTATGATATTAAAGACCTTAATCGTTAAAATACTTATATTTTTAGCTGTATTTCCGGTAACTCCTACTATAGCACTCTTAACAACATTATATAGTTCTATAGCTTACAGTCGTAACGATTACCTTCAAGGTCAGTTTCAACAATGTAACAAAGGACAATTTTCTGTAGATTCATCTTATAACGAAAGAGATAATTCACATTCAAATAATTATCCTGGAAGTGCATCAAATAACAACTATGGCTATGGAGACGGTTCAGATAGACGAATAGGTGTTAGATGGACTTGGTTTTTAGGAAGTAATTGCACTGATTATACTCAAAGTTTAATACAGCAGAACATGGAATTAGCTCAACAATTAGAGTTAATTAAAATGTGTAAAAGATATAATAACAAAAAGCTACCACCACAATTTGCAACACTTGCTAAAAAATGTGAGGGAGTTGTAGATGGTATAGAAATTGAAAGCAGACCAGCAGAGGGTAGTGGGTCTTACTATGATAAAATTATGAAAGACATTAAAGATAATCCTAAAAAACACGAAAACCCTAATACTTATTATAGTGAAGACATAAAAAATGAATTACCTGAAGATGACCTGCGTAATATAGAGTTAAGCAAACCACTAGTAATTCCAGATTTTAATTAAACTCATGAATATGCGTAGTGCACTAACAAATTAAATAGATATAATTCTTCTATCAGCAATGCTGAAATTTAATATAAAGGAGATCTATCATGGCTTGGACTACACCTTCAGCAACAGAAATGAGATTTGGATTTGAAGTAACTATGTACGTAATGAATAAATAGTTGTTAAAATAGAGACATAAATTAACAACAAACTAAAGGGGCTTCGGTCCCTTTTTTGTTGTATAATGGCATGAAAACGTGTAACATAAATTATCTGGGTAAAACCAGCTTATCAGACTGCCCCAGCAGACGCATACACGACTGATAAGCTTTAACTTTGTATGGAGAAACAATTATGTCAAGAACTACTTTTTCAGGCCCCGTTGCCTCAACTAACGGATTTATTCCAACATCATTTGTAGCAATCGATGTTACCCCCGCCGCAGCTATTACCGTAGCTCAATTAACTACAGGAAAAATTACATCAACTTCTGCCGCAGCCGTTGCAATTACATTACCTACTGCTGCACTTTTAAGTACAGGAATAGCTGCTGTTGCAGGACAAGAATTTATTTTTATAGTAGATAACACAGCCGGAGCTAATACTGTAACACTTACTCTAGGTGCAGGCGGAGCAGTTTCTGGTTTAGGCGCACTTGTAGGTGCCACATTTGGATTACTTACAATTACTGCAGCACAAGACATAGCTAAATGTAGCTTAATATTCACCGGCGGCGATGGTATAACACCTGGTAGTGCTACAGGATATAGATATACACGTCTAGCTTAATTAGGAGATAGATATGGAACAAACAGATATTTGGTCGATTAACCCATCTACTTCTGCTACATTTTTTAAGACCGCAGCAACTGTTACAGGCGGCGTATTTCCTAGAGCATTAACATTAACTAACACTAACCCTGTTGTCGCTAAAGAAGGCGCAGGATATAGACTTGTGTTTACTTCCGCAGGCAATGATAGTGGTATCACATTTACTATTAATGGAGCTGTTGTAGGTAATCTTGTGGATGGTCCTAGTAGCGTTAATTATCCTGAAGTAATAACCGGCGGAAATGCTGGTGCTGTTAACTCAGTATACTATTATTCAAGAATAGATAGTATTGAAATTAGTGCTGCCGCTGCAGGCACTCTTTCCGTAGGTACAACAGGAAGTTTAGCTTTACCTCGTTGTAGAGTTAAAGGCTTTTATGTATTAGGTGGAGCTGGAGCGGGAAGTTTAAAGATAGACCGACACACTCATACAGTTACTCCTGGAACTCCAACTACAGTTACTCCTGGAATAGCTGACAATGTACTAGATGTCACTACACCAGCAGGAGCTACACTAACTCAATTCTTATCATTACCTGGACAAGGTATTCTGACAGGTCAACAACAAAATGACTTTGGTGTGGTAGTTGCTACTGCCATAACAGATTACACTCTATTCTGTGGATAGTAATGGATGAAGAACCCAAACCAACCAAACAACAGGAACGCCTAGAAGAACTTAGGCGTTGGTTTGAGGCACTTGGAGATTGTGTATAATGGCAACAGCAAAAAAACGAGGAATGGGGATAAAAACTTCTGTAAAGTCAGGTAACTTTAGAAAGACTAAGACAGGAGCTGGGATGACAACGAAAGGTGTTAAAGCTTATCGGAAAGCAAACCCAGGTAGTAAACTTAAAACAGCTGTAACAGGAAAAGTAAAAGCAGGTTCTAAAGATGCAAAGAGACGTAAGTCATTTTGTGCTAGAAGTGCAGGACAAGCTAAGAAATTTCCTAAAGCTGCTAAAGACCCTAATTCTAGACTTAGACAAGCACGTAAACGATGGAAATGTTAAACATGGATGATTCGACGAAACACTTATTAGACTTCGCGTCTATATTTACAGCGGTAGGAACTTTATTATCATGGCTTCCTCACTTAGCTGCACTCTTTACTATTTTATGGACTGGGATTAGAATTTATGAAACTAAAACTATTCAAAAAGTAGTAGCAAACAGAAAGGCAAAAAAAGAAAGAAAGAAAGCTCTAACTGCAGAGGCTGTTAGTAAAATGCCAGCCCCAAGGATTAAGAAATAAAATGCCCGTTGTAAGCAAGAAGCAAGGAAAGTTTATGCAGGCGGTGGCTAATAGCCCTAAGTTTGCTAAGAAAGTAGGTGTTAAACAATCAATCGGACGAGAGTTCACTAAGGAGAAAGACATGAAAAAAGCAGTAAAGAAAATGAATATGGGTGGAATGGCAGATCGTGAAGGTCGCGCTATGGCGACTGGTCGTTATGCTAATGACCCTAGAATGATGGCGGATGCACGTGGTCGCGCTATGATGAAAAAAGGTGGTACAGTTAAAAAAATGAGAAAAGGTGGTAACACTTCTCGTATGAATGAGCTTGAAGAATTAGGTAGAGTTGATTCTGAAAAAGGCTATTCTGCTAAAGGCAAAAGAAATCTTAAAGATGAAAAAGCTCGTGTTGTAAGAGAAATTAAAAACAAAAAAGCTGGTGGTAAAGTAGGATATAAAGCTGGTGGTATGATGGCTGATAAAGAAGGTCGTGCTATGGCAGCAGGTAAACTAAAAGGTTCTCCAGCTAAGATGGCAGATGCTAGAGGTAGAGCTATGGGTAAAGCTTTAGGATCTCCTAGAGTTGGAAAAGCAGCTAAACCAGCTAAAATGAAACGCCAAGGCGCTAATTCTAGACTTGATGAGTCATTAGGTATGAGAAGAGGCAAAGAAGCTACTAAATCTCAATCTATGAAATCTCGTAGAGATGAATCTAGAGCTATGGCAACAGGTGGTATGCTAGCAAGAACCGGCGGTTCTTCAGCTAAAATGAAAGCTAAAGGCAAAGCTATGAAAAAAGGCGGGACTGTTAAAGGTCGCGGTAATGCATCTAAACGAGCAGACGGTATTGCTCAACAAGGCCACACACGCGGTCGTCACGTTTAAGGGGAATTGAAATGGTTGCAAGAGTAATACGAGAAGCAGTTAGATATGCTAAAAATAATGCCCCTAAAAGAGTTTCGGCAAAAAATAGTAGAAAGGCTGCAAACGAGGCAAAGAAAAGGGGCACTATTAGAAGAACTGAAGAAGTTAAACCTAAACGTAAACCACCTGTTAAAGATGTAGCAGCTAAAAAAGTGCCTAAATCAAAAGCAGCGAAAAAAAGTCTACTTAGAAAATATGGTGTTCCTGCTTCAATTATAGCCGGTGTATTAACAGGTTCTACTCTACTTAATAAAAAAGATAAAAAATCAGCAGCTAAAAAACCAGCAGTTAAAAAAGAAACACCAATGAAAAGAAGATTTAGAGCTGGACCAACAGCCGGATCAGGTTTAGGTAGTCAAAGAAGGTCAGGTACTTTACGTGGAAAAAATGTGGTAGCCAATCCACCTAAGCGTAAAAATAAAGATACTGCTAAAAAACCTAGAAGACCGAGTCGTCCAAGTATGACAGGATTTAGAAAATAAATGAGGGCTTCTCGTGGAATGGGGGCTATACTACCAAGCAAATGCTGCAGTAAAGTATTATCACGCCCCTCTACTGTTAACAAAAAAAGGACAACTAGATGTCGACCAAAAAAAAGAAGTTAAACATTAAGAAAGCAATTAAAAAACCAGGGTCATTAAGAAAGTCTTTAGGTATTAAAAAAGGACAAAAGATTCCGGCAAAAACATTAAACACTACTGCTAAAGCTCTGGGTAAATTAGGACAAAGAGCACGATTTGCTAAAACACTTAGAGGATTAGGTAGAGGAAGATGATAAAGTCTAGAGGTATGGGAAGAGCACTTCCTACTAAATATAAAAAAGGTGGCACGGTAAAAGACGCGTGTTATCATAAAGTTAAAGCAAGTTATAAAGTTTTTCCAAGTGCTTATGCGTCTGGTGCTATTGCTAAATGTAGAAAGAAAGGCAAATAATGGCAGTCCGCAAGACAGCTAAAGGAGCCGCTTTAAAACGTTGGTTCAAAGAAGATTGGAAAGATGTAAGCACCGGTAAAGCATGTGGAAGAAAAAAAGGTGATGGACGCAGTACACCTTATTGCCGACCCAGTAAACGAGTATCTAGTAAAACTCCAAAGACATCTGGAGAAATGACAGCAGCACAAAAGAAGTCTAGGATTGCTCAAAAGAAAAGTCTTGGACAACCAGCGGGTAAACCACGTAGAGTGGCTTCCCTTACAAGGAGAAAGACAATGAAAAAAGGTGGTATGTTAAAAGCAGTACCCGAAGATAAGAAAAAAAGCTTAGGTAAATTACCTATGCCAGTCCGTAACAAAATGGGCTTTATGAAAGAGGGTGGAAAAGTTTTTAAATCTCATATGATGTATGATAAGAAAACAGGGAAAGCTGTAAAAGCGCCTACTAAAGCTAAACACTTAGAATTAAAAGATAAAGGCTATGGTCATACTAAACCTAAAAAAATGAAAGCAGGCGGTTTAGTAGATAGACAATATCTTAAAGGTAAATAATAATGACTACAACAAATACGCATAACTTTAATTTAGATTTAAACTTACTGGTTGAAGAAGCATTTGAAAGATGCGGAGCAGAGTTAAGAACAGGATATGATTTAAGAACAGCTACTCGTAGCTTAAACTTACTAACTATTGAATGGGCTAACCGAGGAATTAACTTATGGACAGTAGAACAAGGATCTATTGCATTAGTTGCCGGGACAGCTACTTATAATTTGCCCGCGACTACCATCGACCTCATGAGCCAAGTCATAAGAACTGGGACGGGAACGACTCAGTCTGACATAGCTATCACTAGGGTGTCAAATCCTACTTATGCCTCTATCCCAAGTAAGAATGACACGGGCAGACCGATACAAATTTATCTTGATCGACAAGCAGAAATTCCAACAGTGACTATGTGGCCTATTCCTAATGACGCAAGTTATACCTTTGTGTATTGGTTTTTAAAAAGATTAGACGATGCAGGTACTGGTGTAAACACACAGCATATACCGTTTAGATTTTTACCTTGTATGGTAGCTGGTCTTGCTTACTATTTATCTATAAAGATACCAGAAGCAGCACCAAGAATACCAATGTTAAAACAAGAATATGAAGAGCAGTGGCTACTCGCTTCTACTGAAGATCGAGAAAAAGCAACACTAACTATTTCACCAAGGAGTTCTTATGTCTGATAAAAAGAAAAAGAAATCAGGCGCTACACTTTCTGGAAGATATAGAGTGAGTGGTAAAAAACCATCAGCTAAAGATATAGCAGCACAAATAAGAGCAGACATCCGAGCGGGAATAAATTTAGAAGGAGATAATTACTTTGTTGAGCCGTATGTAAGTGGTTCAGCTTATAAAGGACCTAAAGGAAAACCACGAGCTGGAATAAATAGATATGGTATTCAAGGAGAAATTCGTCCCACAGAAAATACTTTTATTAGAGCCAGAGGAAGCATGGGCCCTAAAGGAGATAATAAACGAGGCGGGATTGAAGCAGGTGTTACATTCAAAGAAGGTGGAATGATAATTAAAGACAGGCAGTATTTAAAGGGGAAATAAGATGGTTGCATCAGTAATAAAAAAAGTATTAAAGCCACTAACAAAAAAAATAGTGGATAAATTAAGAAAAAATCCAGAAGACCTTACTAGAGCAGAAAGAAAAGCTGTGCGCGATCACCAAAGATCAAGAGGTAAAACTTATATTAATAAAGATGGTATTAAAGTAACTAAATATCCATATATGGGGGAAGCGGGACAGATAGTTGCAAAAAGACCTAAATCAGGAAGTAAAAAATTTACAGCTGCTGAAATAAGAAAACAAAACGCACAAGAGAGAAATTTAGGAGCAAAAAACCTTCGAGAAAATCGAAAAGAAAGGACTACACCTTTAACTGGAGAACTTGAATTTAAAAAAGGTGGTAGCGTAAAAGGTAAATGCAAAGTAGATGGTATTGCAGTACGTGGCAGAACTAAGGCTAAACATAAATAATGAGTAATAAATATACTACTAATAAGAACGCTATTGCAGATTGTGATGTCTGTGGATTTCAATTTAAACTAAAGCAATTAAAAAGTTTATTTGTAAGAGAAACAAAAACAAATATACTAGCGTGTCCAGAATGTTGGAACCCTGACCAGCCACAGAATTTACAAGGAATGTATCCTGTAGATGATCCACAAGCTGTAAGGAATCCAAGACCTGACCAAAGTTTTAATGACAATAACAGAACTGGGTCAAGAGATATACAATGGGGATGGGAACCTGTAGGTGGAGCTAGACCCCCAGCTAATGAATTTACACCTAATAAATTAGTAAGTTCAGGAGCCGTAGGAACTGTTACAATAACAATAACTTAGGAGAAAAAAATGTCTAAAGAAAATCAAGAAAGAAAGCCTAAATTTAAAGGCATATATACACAACCTCAAGACGTACCTGTACCTCACGTTGCTGGTTACCCAGAAAAAAATGTTAAAACATCTGGTGTAGTAACTCGTGGTAATGGTGCAGCTACTAAAGGTACTAAAGCTCGCGGTCCATTAGCTTAAGGATAAACAATGACTTACGCAGAATTAGTGGCTCAGATAGAGTCTTATACAGAAAATGAATATTCTACAGTAGATGTAAATACATTTATAACTCAAGCTGAAAACAGAATATTTAACTCTGTTAATCTACCTGATCTTAGAAGAAATGATACGGGTACAATTAGTTTAGGTAACAAATACTTAAACGTACCAGATGATTGGTTAGCTACTTATAGTTTAGCTGTTATTGATAATACGACAAACGAATATACTTTTCTTTTAAATAAAGACGTTAATTTTATTAGAGAATCTTTCCCTGATACTGATGTCGCACATTATGGGAAACCTAAATACTATGCTGTCTTTGATGATACAACTTTTATACTCGGTCCTACACCTGATACAGGTTATGGTGCTGAGCTTCATTACTTTTTTTATCCTGAATCTATTACTACTGCCGCTAGTGGTCAGTCTTGGCTGGGTGATAATTACTCAACCGCTTTACTTTATGGGTCGTTGTTGGAAGCGAATACTTACCTAATGACCGATGCAGAGAAAATGAGTATGCTAGATAAACGATACCAAGAAGCAATGATAGAACTATTAGGATTAGGTGAGGGTAAAAATACTCGTGATTCTTATAGAAGTGGACAATCTAGAATACCTGTTAAAGGTAGTAGAGGTCCTGCATAATGGCAGCGATAATACAAGGATTAACAAACACATTTATTGCTAAATCATTAGCTGGCGATATAGATTTTGATACTGATACTTTTAAAATAGCTTTATATACTAATGATGCTACTTTAGATGCTTCAACTTCGGCTTATACTACAACTAATGAAGTAGTAGGAACAGGATATGTAGCTGGAGGAAATACTTTAACAGGAGCAACAGTAACACAAGATGATGATGCTGACGTTGTATATATCACATTTGATTCTCCAACTACTTGGACAGGGACATTTTCAGTTAGAGGTGCTTTAATATATGATAGTAGCTCTAGTAATTATAGTATATGTGTATTGGATTTTGGAGAGATAAAAACTATTACTTCTCAAACTTTAACCGTTACACTACCTGAAAATACAACAACAACAGCACTTATTCGATTTGAATAGAAAGGAATAAAATGGCAGGTTTAATAGAGGGGATGGTTGGAAAAGCCCCGGCAGTAAAAGTATCACATAAAAGACCGTTAGAAAAAGATTTATATAAAAAAGTATGGGAAATGCCAGAATATAGACACGTTTCTCCTGGTGAAAAAATAGCTCACATATTTTTAGAGCAAGCCAAACCTAAAGCAGGATCAAGTGTTATAGATTTAGGTTGTGGCACAGGACGTGGAGGATTAAATCTTGCGTTTTTTGGAGGAATGGATGTAACATTGGTAGACTTTGCTCCTAACTGTTTAGATGCAGATATAGTCCCAATGTTAAAAACACAAAAACATCTACTTAGATTTATAGAAGCAGATTTATCTCAACCACTACCTGTTAAAGCAGCGTATGGCTATTGCACAGATGTGATGGAGCATATTAGACCTCATCATGTAGATAAAGTATTAGACAATTGTTTAGATGCAGCACAACATGTATTTTTTGCTATTTCTACTGTAGATGATGTGCTAGGTGAAAAAGTAGGACATAAATTACACTTAAGTGTTTTTCCTTATAAGTGGTGGTTAAAGAAGTTTAGAGATAGAAAATGTATTATCCATTGGTCAAAAGATATTGATGGAGCATGTTTGTTTTATGTTAGTTCGTGGGCAGATGGAAAAGATGTAGTTAATCTTGGACAACTAAATACAGACTTAGATATATTAAAAGAAAATGTAACACATAACATTAAACAAGAATTTTTACAGGTTCAACCTTATCCTACAAACGATTTAGAAGTTATGATAGTAGGAGGGGGACCTTCTTTAGAAGGACAGCTTGAAAAAATAAAGCAATTAAGAGCAAATGGTGTTAAACTTATAACAATTAATGGCGCTTATAAATGGTGTATTGACAATGGATTAACACCATCTGCAATGGTTATGGTTGATGCTCGTGAATTTAATGCTAGATTTGTTCAACCAGTAGTAAAAGATTGTAAATATTTCATAGCATCACAGTGTCATCCTAGTGTATTTAACGGTTTACCAAAAGATAAAACTTATATTTGGCATACACAGGCAGAAGAACATAGTGAAGTATTAGCACAACAATATGAAACTTGGCACCCTATACCAGGAGGTTCTACAGTTTTATTAAGGGCTATACCTTTATTTAGAATGTTAGGTTTTAAACGGTTTCATCTATTTGGATGTGATTCATGTTTAGAAAAAAATAAGCATCACGCATATAAACAAACAGAAAATGATGGACAGTTAGTAGTTCCTGTAAACGTGGGCGGGAAAATATTTGACTGTAATCCTTGGATGGTGTCACAAGCTCAAGAGTTTATTGATCTCATTAGAATGATGGGCGATGAACTTGAGTTAGAGATATATGGAGGGTTACTACATCATATTTTAGAAACCGGTGCGTCATACACCGATATTAAGGAGATTTAACATGGCAGCAACAGCATGGCAATTATATAACAGTGCCAAAAAATATATAGGAAACGGCACAATTACATTAGGTACATCTGCTGTATATAAAATGGTTTTAGCAAAAGCAGCTAGTAACGCTTCTACATTTACCTTAAGCACATATGCATCAGTGACTAACGAAATTGTAGCTGCAGGCGGATATGTTACAGGTGGCCGAAGTTTAGTACCAGCAACAGGTCAATGGGTAGTAGGAGCATCAGCTAAACAACAAAAATTTACAATGTCTACAGTAGGTTTAGCATTTACAGCTTCTGGAGCTAATTTAGTTGATATTAAATATGCAGTTATACGTAACTCTACTGGAGCAGCGGCAGGAAAACTTTTATGTTTTTGTCAGCTGTCAAGTTCTAATTTTACTGTAACTTCACCTAATACATTAACAGTATTACCTGCTGCAACCGGCATCTTTACGCTTACTTAAGGAGTAGTCAATGACTACTCGCGGTTGGGGACGAAATACCTGGAGCTCTGGTCCTTGGGGTGAAGGGGATGTAATTACAACACCAGTAGGAGCATTGGTTCTTAGTGGGGTTGCACCTAGTGTAGTCGTAAATAATGTTATTACTCCGGGTGTAGGAGCGTTAACATTAGCTGGAGCAGCACCTATAGTAATAGACGGTGTAATTATAACTCTAGGAGTGGGGGCATTAGCTTTAGCAGGAGTAGCACCTAGTGTAGTAGAAACTAAAGTAATAACTCCAGGAGTGGGGGCATTAACATTAGCTGGAGCAGCACCAACTGTAGCTGCAACATCAATACTTACTCCAGGAGTGGGGGCATTAACATTAGCAGGAGTAGCACCGCTAGTTATACCAGGAGATATAGCTTTACCCCCAGCGGGAGCATTAGCTTTAGCAGGAGTAGCACCATCACTATTAGACGGAAGAGTAGTAGAACCCGCCAGTGGCGCATTAACATTAACAGGGCATGCCCCTACCATTAACAACCCTAATTGGGTTATAATAGATACTAATCAAACCCCTAATTGGGTAAAGATAGTTACAGGATAAGGAAAAAAAATGTCAACATATTCAAATTTGTCAGTAGAACTAATAGGAACCGGCGAACAGTCAGGTACGTGGGGTACAACAACCAATACTAACTTAGGTACTGCAATGGAGGAAGCTATTGTTGGTACTGTAGACCAAGCAGTTACTACCGGAAATACAACACTTACTTTAAATACTGCTTCTAACGCTACACAAGTAGTTCGTCACTTACGTCTTAATCTTACAGGAAGTGCGGGGGGCGTTGGTAATTTAATTATACCTACTACCGCTGCAGGTGGTGCTAATACATTTCAAAAAAATTATATAGTTAATAATGCTTCAGATACTGCTATAACTGTTAAAACTGCTTCTGGCACAGGAGTATTAGTTCCAGCTGGTAAATCAGCATGCGTATATGCAGATGGTACAAATGTTGATTATGCAATTGATTATCTTAGTGGCACAATTCTTTCAAGTGATGTAGACATTAATGGTGGTTCAATTGATGGCACTGCGATCGGAGCAGCTACACCTAGCACAGGCTCATTTACAACACTCGCAGCTTCGGGCGCAGTTTCAGGTACAGGGTTTACAGCACGTTTTGCTTCACCCGGACCAATTGGTAATACAACAGAGAGTACGGGTAAATTTACTACTCTTGAAGCTACAGGCAACGTTACACTTGGTGATGCTTCGGCAGATGAAGTAACTCATAATGCAAAAACCGTTAACATTCCAAATGATTTAATATACTCTGGTACTGGAGCAATAACTCAAGCAGTAGGGACTACAGTCCAAAGACCAGGTTCACCAGCAGAAGGAATGTTTAGATACAATTCTACAACAGATGAATTTGAAGGATATGCAGCTAGTGGATGGGGTTCATTTGGAGGAGGAGGAGGTTTATCTTGGCAGTCAACTATAGTTACTGGAGCAACTCATACAGCAGTAGCTAACGAAGGTTACTGGATTAATACAACATCTAATGGTTGTGTTATTACTTTACCTGCTTCTGCAACTGTTGGTGATCAAATTATCTTCAAAGATTATCTTAGAACGTGGAACATTAATACTATTCAGATAGACTCAAATGGATTAAACTTTCAAGGACAACCAGATACTTTTTTAGTTGAATACAATCTAAATGGTCAAGTGGTTAATATTGTTTATTCTGGTGCATCTCAAGGTTGGACTCCTATAAATACTTCAGTAATAGAAGCAGTCCCAAGTGCTGCAGCAGAGGGTCTTTTCTCTAATGGTAATGTTGCTGGTACTGGTACTACTACTATAACAAACAAGGTAGGAACTACTGGAATTGTAGCTTCAGATATTTTACAAGCAGGTTTACATCAAACATACAAAACAGCTACTCGCTTTGGCTCTACTGGGCAAGGTATTTTACTATTTGGTGGTGCTTATGGAGCTTACGTATCATCTAATGTAAACTTAGTTTCTAATACAGGATTAATAGCAACTGCTTCTTCAGGTGTTGGTACTGGAAGACTAGCCGCACAAGCTGTTCCTTATGGAAGTTCTGGTTTAGCTTTAATGGCTTATGGTTATGATGGGTCTTCTTATTTAAATACTATAAATCTTATAAGTGCTGGAGGGTCTCTTGCAAGTGATTCTTCAGGTGTAGGAACAGCATCTAATGAAAAAGCTGGAGCATCATATGGAGGAGATAAAGCTATTATAGGTTTTGGGAACTGTACTACTGGTAAGATTTCAGTAACAAATTTAGTGTCTAACTCTGGTGTAATATCAGCTGATGTTACAGGAGTGGGTACTGCAAGACAAGGTCTAGCAGCTGCTGGCTATGGTACTGATAAAGCTATATTTGCATATGGAGATACTGGAAGTACCACATCAATATCTAATCTTGTTAATAGTTCTGGCGTTGTAGCTACAGATACTACAGGGGTTGGTACTGCTAGAAAGCATCTTGGTGCTAATACCTTTGGCTCTGATAAAGCAATTTTTGCTTTTGGTAATGGTGGTGGAGAACTTTCTATATCAAATTTAGTATCTAATTCAGGTGTAGTAGCTACAGATACTGCAGGAGTTGGTACTCCAAGAAGTCAACTACCTGGTCTTGGCATTGGTACATAATAAAAATATATAAGGGATATATAAATGGCATCAAAACTTAATACAGAATTTAATTATAGATACCAAGTAATGGGAAACACCCCTTGGGAAAAAATTAAAATATTAAAAGGATTTTTAGAGGGTAGAGTTAGAGCAGCTGCACTTGAAGAATGTGGAGATTTAAAATATCAAGCTAAAGTTTCAAAGTTAAATCATTTAAAAGAACATGATGGTTTAGAGTATGAGATATTAGAACTTAAAGCTGAAGTTTTAGAAATAGAAAGTCATAAAGAATCGGCAAAGGAAGCATATAAACTTAATAAAGAGGAAATTAAAACTTTAAAAAAACTATTAAAAGAACTTTATGTTATAGCAGAACCTACAAGAATTAAAGATTATACAGATGAACAAATGTTTGAAGCTAATGCTGCTAATGATTTTACTGTTACTATTGGTAGAGAAATACAAGCTGAAATGATTGCAAATGGTAGACCTTCTCCAGCTAAATTGAGAAATGCAATGAGTAACCCACACACATGGAGTGCTTTAAAAGAAGTAGGATTAATACCAAAGGACACAAAATTACTTAATGGTAATGTTGACCCAATGGAAAAAATAAAACTTATCGGAGTAGAAGATGAAGTTATATAATATATTAAGAGGGGATAAAGATACTTTAAGTTGGATAGAAGAAGATTAATTAATGGGAATTTTAACTCATCTTATACCTATCGCATTAGGGTTTATTGCTAAACTTGTAGCAATTAAATCTCAACAAGCTCACGATCAGAACAAACTAATGCTTGAAGCATTGGCTGCAAAATCAGAACAGCTTAATTTAGCACGCGAACAAGCTAATAACGAAAGCCCAATGGCTGCATGGAACAGACGAATACTTATGTTTGTAATATTAGCTTTAGTAGCTATTTATCCATTAGCCGGAATATTTGGAATTGAAACAATTATTCCTGTAACTTCAGAAGGATTCTCTTTTTTAGGTTTATTTAATATTGGTGGTGGTACAACTTTCGAAACTGTTAAAGGCTTATATAAGTTCGATGAAATATTTCAATGGGCTACTATGATTATAGAGTTTTATTTTGGAGGCCAACTTGCAAAAGGAAAATAAATGCCTCTTAATAAATTAAAATTTAGACCGGGAATTAACCGAGATCGCACTAATCTAGCTCAAATGGGCGGATGGTATGACGGTAATATGATTAGGTTTAGAGATGGATACCCTGAAAAAATAGGGGGTTGGCAAGCTGAAACTTTTACTCGATATGTAGGTGAGGCTACTAAACTTTTTGTTTATTCTTTAGATACCGGTGCAGAAATTGCGGGGCTTGCTACTACTAAAAAAGTATATATTCGTGCTGGTACTGCTCTTTATGATATTACTCCTATCCGTGTAACTTATACTACTTCAACCACTCCTTCTACAGACAACTGTTTTACTACTAATACTACCGCAGGTACTGAAGGTCAAGTTCTAGTTACTTTAGCAAGTCATGGAGCTACCACAGGAGACTTTGTAACTTTTACTGGTGCAGTCGCAGTCGGTGGTATTACAGCCGTACAACTTAATTTAGAGTTTGAAGTTACAGTTATTGACGGTAATACATTTACTATTGAAACTGCTGGAACAGCTACTTCAGCTGCTACAGGTGGTGGTACCGGAATTACCGCAGCTTTTCAAATTAATATTGGTACAGATACTTCAATAGCAGGTTATGGTTGGGGTGCAGGTACATGGAGTCGAGGAGCTTGGGGTTCAGGCGCAACTACTCCAGCTATTGTTAATGTGCGTCTTATTTTTATGGACAACTTTAATAATGACCTTATTTTTAATTTAAATAATGAAGGACCTATTTACTATTGGACTTATAGTGCAAGTTTTACTAACAGAGCAGTATTGTTAAGTTCATTAACAGGCGCAATTGCAGTACCCTCAAAAACAGAAAAAACATTGTTTGCACCAAGTGGGCATTTATTAGCTTTGGGTGCTAGCGCTTATAGTGAAACTTCTACAGCAGGAATATCTATTACAAGTATTGTAAGTACAGGAACAACCGCTACTGTAACTACTGGAAGCGCCCATGGATTAGCTACTAATGATTGGGTTTATCTTTTTGGTCAAACTCCTGTAATGTATTCAGGCACTTATCAAATTATAGTAACCGGTACTAGCACTTTTACATATACTCTTTTAGCTACTACTACATCACCCGCTGGAACAGCAGGAAGTTACCAAGCTATAAATTATACGGGTGGTGCATTTGATCCTATGTTAATTAGATTTGCAGATGTTAATGCAGACATAGGGCCTAAACCAGAAGTATGGAGACCTGAATTAGCTAACTCAGCTGGGTTCTTATTTGTTAAAGAAGGTTCTAGAATTGTTACTGGCGCTAACGTAAGACAAGAAACTCTTATATGGACAGACACATCGTTAAGTACATTACAATTTTTAGGTACAGCAGAAGTGTTTGGGTTACAACTTTTATCTTCCGATACTAATATTATGGGTGCTAATGCATATGCTAGTGTTAATAATAATATGTATTGGATGGGAACCGATAGTTTCTTTATTTATGATGGTCGAGTTAATGTACTTAAATGTCCTTTATTAAAATATGTATTTGAGGATATTAATAGAGAACAAGCACAACTTGTTTATGGTGGTACTAATAAAGAATTTAATGAAGTGATATGGTTCTATTGTTCAGGCGGAGCAGTACCTTCTCTAACAATTAACCGATACGTAATTTATAATTATAGAGACGATATTTGGTATTATGGTCAACTCAATAGAACTACTTGGATAGATGCTGGTATTAGTGAATTTCCATTAGCTACTTCAGGGGGTTATTTATATAGTCATGAAAACGGCCCTAATGATGGACAACCTTTAGGTGCAGCACCAAATGCTATTAATTCTTATATTGAGTCTGCATTTATGGATATAGATGAAGGTGAATTCTACATGTTAACTAAACGTGTAATTCCAGATGTAGACTTTACCACTTCTGAAACATCTAATCCTGTAACAGGAGCGACGATAGTTCCAACTGTTGATATGGCAATTGCAGTTACTAAATTTCCAGGAGCAGCTACTTCTACAACTGATGTAGCAGGCGCAACATTAACTCGTGGAGTAACTACTGCTACTGCAACAATAAGTCAATACACTAATCAAGTGTTTGTAAGAGCACGCGGACGACAAATGAATTTTAAAATATCATCAGATACTGTAGGCACACAGTGGCAACTTGGTGATACTAGAGTCGATGCTAAACCAGCAGGATTAAGGGGATAATATGGCACACGTTGTACAACCAAAAGCACCTAATCTAACTCTTCCTACAGTGGAATATAGTGAAGATGCACAGAACCAACTACAAAATCAATTAAGATTGTATTTTGCTCAATTAGATAGAGCACATTTAGATGAGATTACTAATTTGCATACAAACAACACGATGCATTGGATGGGATTATAATGGCTGGAGAATTTCAAAACTTAACAGGTAAGAAACTAGCAAGGGCAGCTGTAACTGCTACGATGGCTATTGTGTATGAGACTCCTGCAAATACAAGAGCTTATATAAAAGACATTATGGTGACTAATCATAGTGGCGCATCGGGTGCTGCTGGACTTATTAGTATTCATATTGTTCAAGCAGGGGGCGCTGCAACGTTTGGTAATGTTATTATTGATGAGTATTCAATAGCTAAACAAGAGTATTTACATTGGTCGGGACTACAGATAACAGACCCCGGAGATACCATACAAGTAGTGTCAGATGCAACTAATCTTTCGATTACAATTTCAGGGGCCGAAGCAGTATAAAACGGTTTATATATAGGCATATACATGATATTATTAGGGAATAAATAAGATGAGTTATATAGACGAACATATAGACTATCTAGCAGGGCATGAAGGAATTAAAGGAGCTTCAGAAAGAGTAGAAGACTCAACCAAAACTGCTGCACCTTATGGTTTAGATAATCCGCCAATTTCAAGAACAAAGAAAGAATCGGATAGGGCATATGTAAAAAGAGTTTTGGAGCATTTTGAAGCAAAAGCAAGGACTACTTTAGGAGATGCTTATGATAATGCCCCAACTGGTGTAAAACGTGCAATATTGGATAGTTATTATAATTCAGGTCGTTTATATCCAGGACAGATTGCTAGTTTAAAAGGCACTAATGGAGTTTCAGATTATGTAGGATTTGCTAAAAATACATTAGATATTGTTTCTGCTAATGATTCTAAAACTAACAGTGCAGGGATACTAAAAGGATTAGCTAATCGTAAAGCAGCAACCTATAATTTAATGGCTAATGAAGTTGAAGGACTGTCTCCAATAACGGGGGGCGAATTAATAGATGTAGAAGGAAAGGCTCAATTAATTTATAACACAGGCAAAGACCCATATACTTATAATTTTAATAAACCTTTACATAGTAAAAGTAAAGCGGGACCATTAAATGTAAAAGCTCAACCACCAGGAAAAGCACCAGGCGTTAACCCTATGGAAGCGCAGCTACAAGCAGCTGAGAATGAAAAAGCACCATTAATACCTCCTTTTGGAGCACCTAAGCCAAGAGAAGAAGTTATTACAGAAAGAGAAACGGTAACAGAAAAAGGACCAGGATTTTACGACAGATTTACTTCTGGAATAAAAGAACTTTTACCATTTAATAAAGGTGGCAACGTGGACGAAATGACACTAAATACAATTGATGTAATAGAACCTGACATGTACAAAAACTATATGATGCAGGAAGCTGCAAGGCGCAGTATGATGCAAGGCAATGAGGAAGAACGAATGGCAGATTATGATTATGCACGGGACGAAGCTGAAGACTATCCTTATTTATACCCTCGTAGAGCTAGAAGTGTAACTCGCCCTCCAATGCAAGCAGCTCAAAGAATGATGGGTGGCTTTGCTCAAGGTGGTGTTGTTGATCAAGCTCAAGGTTTAGCTTCTTTAGGTCGTGGTGGGGACTCAACTCTAGTACACATGCAACCACAAGAAGTAGCAGGTTTACAGCAACTTGCTCAAGCTAATGGCACTTCACTTACACGTAACCCAATGACAGGATACCCTGAAGCATTTAGCTTAGGTGGAATGTTTAAAGCAGCCTTACCAATAGCAGCTGGATACTTTACTGGAGGAGCAGCAACCCCATTTTTAGGAGCAGGTACAGCGGCTAGTTCTGCTATAACAGCAGGTGCATTGACAGGTGCAGGTGTTGCCGCAGCTACAGGAGATGACCCAATTATGGGGGCAGTTTCTGGTGGTATGGGTGGTTATAGTGGTATGGGATTAGAAAGTGCTGTGGCAAATATGCCAGCTGCTACAGTTCCTATGAGCGGAAATATGGGGCAACAAATAGCTGCAGACGCAGCTTATACTGGTTCATTAGGTGGCATGCAAGTTGGGACACCAACTGCAAATATTGGGGCAGGAGGAACAGGAATGAATATAGGAGGAGGAGGTTTCGGTGCTCAAGGTTCAGCTGTAAATGATCCTATGATGTTAGCAGGGTCTAAACCAGGGGGCACTATAATGCAAGATAGCCCGTTAAGCACTTTTGACAGAGCTATTGCAGGAGCTAAAACAGCTTCAGGTACTCCAGCTAGAGAAACCGGCATATATTCGGTAAGACCGGACGGCACAAGGATTAGTACACAAATGCAAAAAGCAGTAGCAGGAACTACCCCACAAGCACTTATGAAATTAGGTTCTCCAGTAGCAAGTTTAGGACTAGGCGGATTAGAAGCAAGTGACTTTATGGTTAAACCTGATTTCAATGACCCAAGAGACAAGTACGATCCAAGAAGCAGATTAGATTTAAACAGAGATACAGGAATAGATGAAGCATTGAGTCGTGATACAGGCTTAAGGCTGTTAGCTAAAGGTGGATATTTAAAAGGCCCAGGTGATGGCATGAGTGATGACATTCCTGCAACTATAAACGGCGAACAACCAGCAGCTTTAGCAGATGGAGAATTTGTAGTACCAGCAGATGTAGTCAGCCATTTAGGTAATGGCTCTTCTGAAGCTGGATCAAAACAATTATATGCAATGATGGATAGGATAAGAAAAGCTAGAACAGGTAAAAAGTCTCAAGGAAAAGAGATTAAACCTGGAAAGTATATGCCTAGATGAACCAAGTACATACGGTAGCTTCAGACAAAGTTTATCAAGTATGGAATGAAGTTGAAGATTACTTAAAAGCTTCGATTGAAACAAATACAGGGGACTGTACATTAGAGCAGTTAAAAGGACTATTAGTATCAAACGCACAAACTCTGTTAGTTGCAATGAATAATGATAAAATAGTAGGTGCAATGACAGTAGAATTTATAAATTATCCTAATGAAAGGGTAATGTTTATTACCGCTTTAGGTGGTAAAGGAATAGTAAATAACACAACTTTTAGCCAAGTAGAAAAATGGGCTAAAATGCAAGGAGCTACAAAATCAGCCGCTTGGGCTCAAGAAGCACAAGCAAGGTTATACAAAAATAAAGCAGGATTTACTACAATGAGATATGTTATGGAGAAAAAATTATGAGCGGTGGTGGCGGAGGCGGACCTTCAACAACTACAGGAACTACTTATTCCTCTAATCTTCCGGAATACGCTAAGCCGTATTACGAAGAACTTTTAAAACAAACCGGTAAGCAAGTTTATAAAACTGATGCTACGGGAAAAGCTATTGGGGTTCAAGAATTTACTCCTTATACAGGTGACCGTTTAGCAGGTTTTACTGACCAACAAAAAACTTTACAATCTCAAGTAGCAGGATTAACTCCTACGGCAGCAGGATACACTACAGGTGCCGCAGGCACAGGCACGGCAACTGATTTAGGATTAGGTACCGCAGCTACTGGAATAGGTCGAGCTTTAGGTTATGACGCTGCTGCAATAGAAGATTTAAGTATGGCAGATAGAGCTGAGTTTGATGCAGCTGCTGCAACTAAATATATGGACCCTTACCAAGCTAATGTCACAGACATGCTCAAAGAAGAAGCTAGGCGTGATGCAGCAATTGCTAAATCTGGTCGAGCAATGGGTGCGATAGGTCGCGGAACTTTTGAGGGGGGTCGACAGGCTTTAATGGAAGGACAAGCAGATAGAGACTTACAAACACAATTAGCTAAAATTGGCTACCAAGGCGAACAAGATGCCTTTAGATTTGCAGCAGACCAATTTGAAAGAGACCAAGCTCGAGATTTATCAGCAGATCAAGCTAACCTACAAGCTGCTATGGAAGCACGAAGACTTGCTCAAAGCGGCGAACAATTTGAAGCTGACTTAGATAGAGGTTTAGGACTTGCTGGATTAGAAGCTGGATTAGCAGGAGCTAAAACTCAAGCTGCTATAGCCGGCGATCAACGATTAACTGAATTAAAAACACTATTAGCACAAACAACTGATGCTGAAGAAGCTCAAAGATTAAATCAAGAAATTGCAAGTCTTGATTATCAACAATTTAAAGAAGCCGAAGATTATGAAAAACAACAACTACAATATCTTAGTGATATTCTTCGAGGTAATGCAGGTGCATTAGGTTCTACTAATGTTCAATACGCAGCAGCTCCTAGTTTAGCATCGCAGATTGGTGGTGGTGTAGCAGGTATTGCAGGTCTTTATGGTGCTCTTGGAGGGCTTAGCTAATGAGCATTAAAAATATAATTCAACAAGAAAATGATTTGCAGGAAATGTCTCCGCGATCATTAGCTAACTATCTTAATAATCCTACTGGTCAATATAATCCTTACCTTGTCGCAGGAGAGTTACAGCGCAAAGAAGCATTTGCTCAAAGACAAATGACAGAAGCTCCTCAAGAAACTGTGGTAGATGAGTTAGTAGCTCAAGCTATGCCTATGGGTGGAATGCCTATGGGTGGAATGCCTATGGGTGGAATGCCCATGCCTAGACCAGAAGAAGTTATGGTATCTGACACTATTACAGAAACTGGGATTGCTAATTTACCTGCACCCAACATAGGACAGAACTATGCAGGTGGTGGTATTGTTGAATATGATAATGGTGGAGAAGTGGGCTTTTTTGATAAAATAAAAGACTTTGGTCGTGAAAGATTAAGTGGATTAGAAGCAGGACTCGATGAACGTACTGCGCGACACCGAGAACAGATGAGAATATACGAAGAAACTGGCGAGTTTCCTCCAATGTCTGAACAAGATTTAGACGACGCTTTGTCCGTTAGTGGTCTTGGTGGTATAGCAAAAGTAGGCGGAAAAGCTATGCCCTACATAAAAGATACTGCTAAAAAAGCTGCAGATTATATAAAAAACAAAATTAAACCTAGCCCTAAAAAATTAAATAAGAAGCAGAAAGCTCAAAAGATAAAAGATGATAAAGCTAAAGCTAAAGCCGCTAAAGAAGCACCTAAAAAAGGTCCTCTTACACAAAAAGTTATTGAGGGTGCCAAATATGTAGGCCCTAGAATAGGTCCTGGAATAAGAGGATTAGGTAGAGGGCTTAAAAATTATCCAGTAGAGGCTGGACTGGGGGCGTATGGCGCATATAAAGCTTATGATTATTTTGATCCCTTTGGTACTAAAGAAGAAGCAGCGAGACTAAAAGAAGAAAAAACTAGACAAACTCTTGCAGATCAAGCAAAAAGAGAGGCAGACGAAGCAGCATACAACGCAAAAGTACAGGCTGAATTAGACGCAGCACAAGCAGCAAGAGATAGACAACGAGAAAAAGAAGCGTATCTTGCCCTTGCTTTAGGTGGTGCTAAAACCATGGCGGGACAATCTCCGTTTGCTTTAGCTAACATAGGTGAAGGTCTAGGCGCAGGTGTAGGTGCATTAGCAGCTTACGATCAAAACGAAATGGAACGTATGGCCGCAAGTCAAGCAGCGAGCGCAAAAGCTCAACAAGATATGAGAATAGCTTTAATGGATTATGAAATGAAATATTATGAGCGTGTAAATAAATTAGCTGATAATCAAATTTATAATGCCCGACTAAAACAAATTGAAGACAACGAAGAAGGTTTAGTAGATGAAGATGTGGCTAAACTAAAAGAAGCACTTTTAATTGAATTTGCGGGTCTTGATCCTCAATCTTATATTGCTAATATAAACGGTCAACAATTTACTGCAGCGGAGTAACTAAAGCATATGGCTATTTACACAGCTATACTTCCTAACGGGCAACCTTATCAAATACAAGGTCCGGAAGGCGCATCTGCAGAAGATATTCAAGCTGCAGGTCTTCAACTATATACTCAACGTAACCCTGCGCCATTTGTCGATTCTGGCAAACGTGATTATTCATTAGGCACTGCTGCAAGTAAAGGACTTAGCCGAGGTACCGAAAGAATTAAATCTGCATTTGGTGACGTTATTCCCGCTATGGTAGGGTCTGCAATAGGTGCTGACGAATATGCAGCAAAACAAATGAAAGAAGCTCAAGCTTCTCAAGAGTTAGTTAATAGAAAATATAGAGCTGAACTTCAATCTTATAAAGATGTACAAAGTATTGGCGATGCTATTAAGTTTGGTATAGAAACAGTAAGTGAACAAATACCTAACTTAGCTACTATGGTAGTTCCCGGTGCAGGTGCTGGACAACTAGCTAAAGTAGGAGCTTTAAAAATGACCCCTGCTGCCTTTGCTAAAAGACAAGCAACAGCTCAAGGAATTGGTGTTTACTTAGGTTCATACGCTCTTAATACTCCTGAAGTATTTCAAAACATTTATGATGAAACAGGTGAACTTGCAACCGGTACATCATTATTATTTGGTGCAGCAGCAGCTTCACTAGATTCTGTGCTTCCTAGTGCTATCTTAAAAAATATTACTCCCCTTCAAAAACTTGCTATTTCTAAAGCAGTCATTAAAAAATCAGGCGCTCGACCAGGTTTAGTTGAGTCTGTGTTTAAAGGACTTGCTAAAGGTGCAGCAACTGAGGGCGTGACTGAAGGTATGCAAGAAGCTATTAGTATTAGTGCTGAAAACTTTGTCGGAGATAATCCTCAAATCTTTGATAGTGAAGACTGGGATCGCATTATGGAGTCATCAGTTCGAGGTGCAGTAGCAGGTGGTACATTTAGAGGTGTGAGTTCTCCACTTGAAAGAGCCCCTGCAGAACCTACAATACCCCCTGTAGTAACGCCAGAAGTAGTAGACCCATTAGCCGGAGCTGATACTACAGGAGTAATTCCGCCGGTAGAAACAGAAGTAGAAGCTCCGAGACCAGAAACAGAAGTAGAAGCTCCGAGACCAGAAACAGAAGTAGAAGCTCCGAGACCAGAAACAGAAGTAGAAGCTCCGAGACCAGAAACAGAAGTAGAAGCT
>Ga0209535_1000719_pt1 | contig 23267 bp, 28 predicted proteins | sample LinPmetageLP28_FD_184041 | JGI IMG/M metagenome (GOLD analysis project Ga0209535, IMG submission 184041) | Marine viral communities from the Pacific Ocean - LP-28 (SPAdes) (version 2) | ecosystem: Environmental > Aquatic > Marine > Oceanic | place: Pacific Ocean | collected 2009-08-22
ACTATGAGATTGAAGCTGACGATGATCTAAAAGCAGGTGAGATAGCAGAGGAACTTGCAGAACGTGAGTGGAATGACAATGGAAATGACATAGACTTTCGTAGAGATTGGGAGTATGGTCATGCAACGCACGAGTTTATTTATGCAGAGGAGTCATACTAATGACAGATAAAGTATTAGAGGCAGTACGTGAGGCAAGCATATCTATTGCGTGTCTCATGGATGACTGTGATTTTGTGCAGATTAATAGACACCCTATGAAGATACTTGTTCTAGAAACAGATGTAGAACATATCCAAGATCAACTAACTATCATAGAGAATTACCTTGACCCATTCGTGGTTGCAGAACTAGAGGAGATGAAAGATGAGTAAGTACACAGACGATGAGATTGCAGAGGCTTGCATGAAATGTGTAGATGAAATGGAGATGGACACGCTATTGCAATTTGCATACGAAGAGATGTATCACCACTACTCAGAGGTAGCAAAGGCAGACAGCCTTGATGCGTTTATGCAGAAAGACGATGAAGAGGAGATGCAAGAGGATGCCTAAGTATAACATCACAATGGCAGAATCAAATATACTAATAGATTCAGGTGATCCGTATGAGATGTACAGACACTTGGCTATGTGGGCTGATCACTATGCTCTTGTCTATAGACAGACAGGGGTACTGAGTGACAGCATAACAATAAAGGAGATCGAATAATGTCTGTTGATAGATATAAAATAGGGCTACTAGTAGATGGTCTTGAAAAGATAGTGGAGTGTGATGACACATACCCTGACGTACATGACTGGAGAAGTGCAGTTGAATTTGCCTTTAACCTAGTAAGGTACATGAAGGATGACCCTAAGATAGAGCTGATGTTCTGTGAGGACTGGGAGTCTGAGGAGTACAAAGGCTATGACTATGTACATGATACACCAACAGTAATAATGTAAGGAGATAACAGATGAGTGAAGATCAACTGATAGACTTAGTACGTAAGACAGTACAACATTGGGCTATTGAGGAAGCTGAAGAAAATAGTTTATCTGAGTATGAGCGTGAAGAAAGATACGCTGAGATGTTAGATCAGATAGGTGAAAAAATCAAAAGAAAGTGGAGTAGTTTCTAATGACTAGATCAGAATTACAACGTGCAATATACAGACTTATACACGGTACAGATGTTATGTATTGGGAAGTAGAAGAGATGAGATTTCTGGCAGAAGATGAAATAATAATACATTTCACTAATCTGTCAAAAGAAACAGAAGAAGTAACAAGTACAATAGGGGGATAACAAATGAGCTGTTGCATAGTAGCCACACAGATATAACAAAAGAAATTTATTGCTATCTTGGATCATCAAGTAGTGATATAACAAAGGCACAGTTGCCATAACCAAGGAGAATATATAAGATGATATCATACAACAACATACTCATGCGTACTAAACACGTACAACGATACAAGTATAATCATAAGACAAGTAAGTCTACTGAGCTAAAGAAACCTATTGTTACATATACTAACCACATTTTAGATGCTGATACCTATGACTTAGGTACGTTGTACAAGATGATGGATTACGTAAGTGACGTAGGACATAACGTAGAAGTATCGTTCACTATAGAAAAGGAGTACTAAACAATGCCATTTGATTTAACAAACGAACTAGACGTACCATACAACCTAGACTTTGAGGTAGGCTTTGAGCCAACCAGAGTGAAGGATAAGAAGTATGTCATTAACATGCAGACAGGTGAGCCTATTGCTATCATAGGTGAGAGTGCTACAGCTAGAAGTCATGGTGATTTCTATCGTGGTGTCTGGGATGTAATGTCCAATGACCTACCTGCATCTGACCTAGAGGGTGCGAGTGTAAACTTTAAGTCAGCACGTAATGGTGGGTGGACTATGCTTGATGTCACACTACCTAAGATCAAGACAACTATTGATACGCCTAAACATTCCACTGAAATAGCACAGAGATTAATAGCTGTGCATGGTATAGATGGTACTGCCTCACCTGCTACATGGTTTGGTGCTATAGATTTCTTCTGTACTAATGGTATGATCACTGGTGATTACGACAAGGTACGTAAGAAGAATACATCAGGCTTCACACTGTCAGGCTTTCAGCATGAGTTGTCTAAAGCTAAGACAGACTTTAACCTACAGGGTAAGAGACTACAGACATGGGCAGACACAGACTTTACTTATGTAAGTGTACACAAATTGCTTGAGGACATCACCAAGTCAGAGCGTAAAGCTAAGAAGATGTATGAGTTGTACATGCAAGAGGCAAGTGTACGTGGTCACAATAAGTTTGCATTGTATAGTGCCTTCACTAACTATGCTTCCTATGCTGATGAGCGTAATGGATTCAGCCTACGTAATACAGGTAATGATACACAGGCTGTGAGTATGTTCTCTCGTGAGCAAGAGGTATCCAAGTGGATTAGTACACCTCTATGGCACAACGTAGAGAACCTAAGAGAGTATGCTTAATGGATTGGAAAGACCCAGAGCAGGTACGTGAGTATAAGAGTGGATGGTATAAAAAGAATAGAGAAAAAGTTGATGCGTATAAACGTGCGTACTACCAAGAGAATAAAGAAAAAGTTAGTGCGTATAACAAAGAGTACCACCAAGAGAATAAAGAAAAAATTAGTGAGCGTGCCAAAAAGTATAGAGAAAAGAATCGAGAAAAATTTATTGAGTATTCCAAAGAGTACTACCAAAATAATAAAGAAAAATTTAGAGAGTACCACCAAGAGAATAAAGACCATAGAAACAAAAGTACTAAGGTACGGAAAAAAAATAATCCTGCTTTAGTATTACAACACTTGGCAAATAGTAGGGCTAGAAAGAAACGCTCCATACCTAAGTGGCTAAAGAACTGCCCTGTTGAGAAGAGAAGAGTTTATACAGTCTATCTACTCAGTCGTCTGTTAGCCAAGGCAGATGGTATTGAGAGACACGTTGATCACATGTGGCCTCTGTCAGATGGTGGACCACACTGGTCAGGTAATCTACAGGTACTAACAAAGAAAGAAAACCTAGAGAAGAGTGCATACTCTTGCCCTAAACTAAAGAAACAAATGAAACTTAACTTAAAGGAAGCGAAGGTGTTCTATGCTAAAGCTGCCTAGATATGTGCAGAAACGAGACACTGGTGAGTACAGGTTTAACCCACCTCAAAACCTAGTTGATGCAGGTGTAGTGACCAGAAAAACTTTTGGCACTGACCTGCAACAGGTACGTAGACTTGTTCGCAAAGACAATGAAGCCATTGATAACTGGCGTGACATACAGTCACAGGTGTTAGTGATCACAGATCGTAGCACCTTTAATGATCTAGTGGACTACTACTATATGTCTAATGATTTCAATATGTTACGTGATACAACTAAGGTGGATTACAAATACTTCTTGGGTGTAGTGTGTGACAAATTTAACACAGTTAAATATAAAAACATAAGTACTAAGGTTGCCAAGGGTGCATATGAGGAATGGGTTAAGCGTGGTGTGAGCTTTGCAAATCATACAGCTACCTGTGCCTCACGTGTATTCAACTATGCTATTGAGATGGAACACGCTATCTTAAATCCCTTTAGTAATATAAAACGTAAGGCATCTAAGAAGAGAACAGTTGTCTGGGCAACAGATGATGTGGTTAACTTCCTTGATGTAGCCTATGCTAACTTTGATACTAGAAACATTGGACTAATTATACAGATGGCATACGAGTGGTGTCAAAGATTGGGTGACATGCGTACCCTTGAGTGGACAGATATTGACTGGGATACAGGGGTACTACACCTTGAACAAAGCAAGCGTAGAGCAGAGGTATTCCTACCTATATCAGAGGACTTGATGGGCATGTTGCAAGATCAGCGTGTAGACTTTGGCTTTCAAAGGTACGTAGCACCTCATCCTAGCCCCATACAGGGGTCATACCACCCTTATACCTTAGAGCGTCTATCTAAGAATGGAAGGGCTATCATGCGTAAGGCTAAGCTGTCTGACACACTACGTCTAATGGACTTGAGAAGGACAGGTGTGACACAAATGGTGGATGCAGGTGTCTCGTTGCCACAAGTAATGTCAGTGACTGGGCATACACATGTGTCTTCTGTGCAACCATACATGAAGCATACATATGCTAGTGCAAATTCTGCCTTGACACAAAGATCAGATAGCTTACAATCAACAACAGGTTGCAACAACGAAAGTGATACATATGAATATAAATAATATTATAAATGATCTATCACTTGTAAATGGTGAAACAAAAAGGATGACTTGTCCTTCATGTAAGGGATACAATACCTTTACTGTAACCAATAATATGGGATCAGTCCTATGGAATTGTTACAAGGCAAGTTGTGAGTACTCAGGTGGTACTCGTGTTCACTTGACGAGTGATGACATACGTAAGTCTATCAGTAAGGTAGGCGAAGAAACAAAAGAGATACCATTCACTAAGCCTGAGTGGTTAGTAAAAGATAACGAAGCAATAGCTGTGTTCTGTAAGCAATGGGATATAGACCCAGATGAACTAGGTCTGTTGTATGACGTAAAGGAAAGCCGTGTCGTATTTCCTGTGGTCAAGTCGAGTGTGATGGTAGATGCTAGTGGCAGAAGTATCACACACAGGCTACCAAAATGGAAACGATATGGTAAGAGTGACTTGCCCTACTCATATGGGTATGGTAAGGTCGCTGTAGTTGTTGAGGACTGCATAAGTGCTGCGATTGTAGGTAGTGATGTATATGTTGGGGTCGCTGTGTTGGGTACATCATTATCAGAAGCACACAAGAGGTTCTTATCGCAGTTCTCAACAGCAATTGTAGCACTAGACCCGGACGCACTACCTAAGACACTACAATTTACTAAAGAACTAAGAGGTCACGTTCATTCAGTTCGTGCCTTACGATTAACAGATGATTTGAAATACCGTAATCCTAACGACATTCAAAACCTTACAGCATTAGGAGAATAACACATGGAATTATCATTAGTACGTAGCCTTATGGACAAAGGTTTCTATGACGATCATCGTGGCGCACGTTGCCCAGATCGTTTGTTCAGCAAAGATGTACGCAAGATCAAGGCATCAATAGACCTAGCGATGGGGAGATACGAACGTACTGTTACACCTGCTGAGATTGAGGCATTGTTTATGTCCAGTAATGCACAGCTTACAACAGCACAGAAGCAAGCATACTCAGCCTTGTTTAATCAGATAAAGAAAGAGTCACCTATGGGTAGTGACGTAGCACAGGAAGTGTTGTCTAAGTTATTCCAACAGGTAGTAGGAGAAGACATAGCGAACATTGGCTTTGACTATGTCAATGGTACTAAGACTACACTTGAACCACTACGTAACCTACTAGAGCAGTATGGTGATGACTTCACACCTGACTTGCACATAGAGTGGGATGACATGGACATTGAGACACTGCTTTCTAAGAATGATCTTGAAGCACGATGGGTGTTCAACATACCTACACTGACACGTAAGATAGAAGGTGTGAATGAAGGACACTTGATTGAGGTAGGTGCTAGACCAAACACAGGTAAGACATCCTTCCATGCCAGTTTAGTTGCAGGGCCAAATGGTTTTGCACAGCAGGGTGCTAAGTGTATTGTCTTGTGTAACGAAGAAGGGTCACATCGTGTTGGTGCTAGATACTTAACAGCAGCTACAGGTATGACCATGCAAGAGATAAAGTCTAACCCTAGTAAGGCACGTGATGTGTACTCCAAGATCAGTAGTAACATAAAGATCAAGGACTCTACCAGTAGAGATATGTCATGGGTTGAGAGCGTATGTAAATCTTACAAGCCTGATGTAGTTATACTAGACATGGGTGATAAGTTTGCTAGGACACAAGGCTTTGCCAGAGCAGATGAAGCACTCAAGGCTAATGCCATACATGCACGACAGATAGCCAAGCAACATGGATGTGCTATCTTTTATATGTCACAGCTATCTGCTGATGCAGAGAATAAAGTTGTACTGAACCAAGCTATGATGGAAGGGTCACGTACAGGTAAGGCTGCTGAAGCTGATCTCATGTTACTCATAGCAAAGAATCCACCTGTCGAAGGACAGGATGAAGAGGATACGCAGCGTCATCTTAATGTAGTTAAGAACAAACTATCAGGGTGGCATGGTATAGTTCATTGTGAACTCAACTACAAGACAGCTAGATATGAAGTTTAGTTGTTTAATTATAATTAATATAGGGAGAACTTAATGTTAGATATGAATGAAATAAATCCTCGTACAGGTAAAACAGCATACTATAAAGATAATGCAGACCATAAAAGAGAGTATCAACGTAACTATGAGAAGGCTAAGCGAAGCTTAAAGCAGATGCTATCAACTGAGGGGCTAACACTAGCTGATCTTGATGATACAGGTGTACTCAAAGCAATACAAAAAGCACAAGCCAGTGGTCGTATGAAAACTTCATCCAGTAAAAGACCACCAGATGGAGTCGTATACGTAATTACGAATCCAGCTTGGCCTGATAGGGTGAAGATAGGTAGAGCGCACAATGGTAAGAATAGATTCAATGATTACCAAACGTATAGCCCTAATAGAGATTATATCTTAGAGTATGTCTCAAGTAGATTTGACAGTAGGGCAGACGCAGAGAAGGCTGTGCATATTATAGCTAAGCAGGTAGCCCAGCAACATAGTAAGTATGATAATGGTGAGTGGTTTAAAATGTCTGTACAAGATGCAATCAATGTGATAAAAGGAGTGGAAACAAATGATGCACAAACCACCAAGGATTAAGTACTACGTGGAGTATGAGATAAATGCAGAGCATGATACAGAAAGTATAACTCTGTTTGCTCATGGCCCACAAATGGTACTAGATATACTTGACAGCTATATTGTAGCTAAGATAGAGGAAATAGAATGAGACATGTAACAGTACTAGATGTAGAAAACACAACTCTGAAGCGTAATGGTAAGCTGATGCTTGACCCATTCGAAGCAGAGAATACACTAACTATGGTAGGTATGTTATGCCAAGGGCCATCAGGTTCTGAGCAAAAGATAGTGACGTTTGATCACAGTGAACAGCAACCTACTACTGAGGGTGGTCGTATTGTCCAGAGTATTCTAGATGATACACATCTCTTAGTGATGCACAATGCAGCCCATGACCTTGTATGGATATGGGAGTCAGGGTTTACATATACTGGTGAGGTGTTTGATACTATGCTTGGTGCTTACATACTACAACGTGGACAGAAAGAACCTCTTAGCCTTGGTTACTTGGCTGAGAGATACAACTGTGACACACAGAAGATGGGTACACTAAAGGACTACTTCAACAAAGGGTATACAACCAGAGAAATACCACACGATGAGTTGTCTGAGTACCTATCTGCTGACTTACATTCTACAATGGACCTGTTCAATAAGCTAGAGTCTAAGCTTACTGGAGAAGATGCAGGTCTAATGGAGACAGTGAAGCTAAGTAATAGAATAGCTGACTGCCTCACACGTATATACCAACGTGGTTTTAAGGTAGACTTGGATGTACTAGAAGAAGTACGCAAGGAGTTTGAGACAGAGAAGAATGAGTTACTATCTGTGCTTGAAGGACAAGTGCAACATCTTATGGGTGACAGACCTATCAATCTCAATAGCCCAGAGCAATTGTCTTGGATTATATTCAGTCGTAAACCACATGATAAACCTATGTGGGCTAATGCCTTTGACCCACGTGCTACAGATCAGGAGTTTAGATCTACTATAAAGAACAACTCATCTATGTTGTACAAGCAGAAGGCAAAGCAATGCTCCTCTTGTAGAGGGTCAGGTCAGATACGTAAGACTAAGAAGAATGGTACACCCTTTGTTAAGACAACTAAGTGTTTAGACTGTGGTGCTATAGGCTATAGGTTTACTAACACCACGAGTGTAGCAGGTCTAAAGTTTGCAGCACCTAACCCTGATTGGATTAGTGCCAATGGGTTTCGTACAGGTAAGGATAATCTAGTCAGGCTAGAGACAGTAGCTAGAGACAAAGGACATAGTGACACTGTACTATTCTTACAAAGGATACGAAGACTATCTGCATTGGATACATATCTGTCTAGTTTTGTTGAGGGTATAACTACCTACACTAAGGCTGATGGTATGCTACATGTTAAGCTGCGTCAGAGTACCACAGCTACAGGTAGGCTATCTAGTACAGAACCTAACATGCAGAACATGCCACGTGGTGGTACATTCCCAGTAAAGAAAGTGTTTGTATCACGATGGGATGGTGGGCAGATCATGGAAGCTGACTTTGCACAGCTAGAGTTTAGAGTTGCTGCATTCCTGAGTCAGGATGAGACAGCTATACAAGAAGTGTCAACAGGATTTGATGTACATAGTTATACAGCTAAAGTTATTAGTGACGCAGGACAGAAGATCTCACGCCAAGAAGCAAAGGCACATACATTTGCTCCCTTGTATGGCGCGAGTGGTTTTGGTAGAACGAGAGCTGAAGCTGCTTACTATGCACAGTTCACGCAGAAGTACTCAGGTATAGCACGTTGGCACAGAGAACTAGCACGAGAAGTATTGACTACAGGTAAGGTAACTATACCCTCTGGTAGGGAGTTTGCATTCCCAGATGTACAACGTAGACGTAACGGTGGTGTGACATTTTTCACACAGATAAAGAATTATCCTGTGCAATCGTTTGCAACTGCTGACATCGTACCTATATCTATGCTATACATAGACAAGCTTTTAGAGACAAACTCTATGCAAAGCTGTGTTGTTAATACTGTACATGATAGTATAGTAATTGACATACACCCAGATGAAACGGATAGAGTAATAAAGATAATAAAACTAACTAACGACAACCTCGTTAACATCTTTAATAAGAGGTGGAACATAGATTTTAATGTACCATTATTATTAGAAGCAAAGATAGGACCAAACTGGCTTGACACAAAAGATGTTGCGTGATATAACTAGAACCTTAACGTATAAAACAAAGGAGATTAATACATGGATAATCAAGTAATGAAAGTAGATACCAATGACTATGCATCAATGGCAAAGGCTATGGGCATGGCAATGGACACAGGCTCCAACAAGGAGAAGGCAGACGCACTGGCTCGTGTGCGTATTAACCACTCACCTATCATGGGTAGGTCAGAGGTTAATGGTAAAATGGTAAACGTAGAAGTTGTTAGTGGTGGTACATACAAACTGGACATCCCAGATGGACCAACATACTACTCTAATACGGCTACCATACGTCCTTACATGCAGAGGTTTATGCATAAGCGTTTCATAATGAAGACAGCAGACACACCTAACAGGTATGTAAAGACTATCATGGCAGACAATCTAAACATTGATCTGAAAGATAATGATGGTGGTTTCAATTGTGGTAAACCTGCAGGGTATATACCAGACTTCAAGTCTTTACCTGAGAAGATGCAGGATCTATTGAAACAGATCAAGCGTGTACGTGTACTGTTTGGTACTATAGAGTTAGACAATCCTGTGGATGAGACAGGTGCATCAGTTACAATAGGGGCTACACCATTCATATGGGAAGTTGAGAACAGAGATGCTTTCAAAACCTTTGGTACAAATGTGTTCAACAAGTTAGGTAAGATGAAGCGTCTACCTATACAGCACAATGTTAAACTTACTACAGAGGAACGTAAGCTACCCAATGGTAACTGTTTCTACCTACCAACTGTGTCTCTTGACTTAACAAGTACACTTGACATGGATGATCTGGCACAGGAAACCTTTGCTAACTTCCTAGCATGGATCTCAAACTACAATGGGTACATTACCAATTCGTGGGATGAGAACATGCATAAGAAAGAAGAGGTTGATACAGAGACAGTAGATGACTTCATTAATATAGATGCAGAGGACTTTGCTTAATGAAAAAAGAGTCAGAGTCTGAACACTGGTACAATAAAACAGGAGAAGCTGCGTATACTATCGTAGGCTCCAATGGTAAGGAACGTAACACGAACTTACGAGATGCTAGGAAACATGGTTATGTACCATCTGTTACTACCATCCTTGGTGTTGCAGCTAAACCTGCTTTAGAGAACTGGAAAATAAATCAGGCTCTGAACTCTGCACTTACATTAAAGAAACAAGAGGATGAAAGTACAGATCAATTCTTTTACAGGTGTAAAGAACACTCAAAGAGTACAGGCAAAGAGGCAGCAGAGATGGGTACAACCATCCACGCTATGATAGAACAGGGGTTTGCAGGTGGGGCAGAGACTAAGCCCTACCTAGCAATCAAGAAGTACTTAGATAAAACATTCCCTGATGAGACATGGACTGCAGAGGATTCATTCTGTGCTGACTTAGGGTATGGTGGTAAGATAGATCTACACTCTGATACAGGTATCTTTGTTGACTTTAAAACTAAAGACAACTTAGAAGCTAAGAAGAAGTCACCTTCTAGTTTAGTATTTCCTGAACATGGTATGCAACTATCAGCTTATGCTGAAGGGTGTAATGTAAAAGATCCTGAGAGGGTATCTATTTTTGTAGACAGAAAAGATACAGGATTAATTATACCTTGGCTGTGGAGTAAAGAGTCACATGCCAAACACATATCTATGTTCACTAGCTTACTGACATACTGGAAGTTGTTTAAGAACTATGATCCATCTAATGCGTAACGTCAAACAGTTTAAGGCTGCGTTAAAGTATGGGTATCGTAGTGGTCTAGAGATTAAGGTCTCTGATTACTTGAAGGAATTACAACAAGACTTTAGGTACGAATGTTTTAAGATAGAGTGGGAAGACCTGATGTATAGAACATATACGCCAGACTTTCTGCTACCTAACGGTATTATAATAGAAGTCAAAGGTCGCTTTGTGCAAGCAGATAGGCGTAAACATATGGCTATACAAAAGCAACATCCAAACCTTGACATTAGGTTTGTATTTGAGAGCAGTAAAAGAAAACTAAATAAGGGTGCAAAGGGTACGTATGCAAGTTGGTGTGATAAGAATAACTTCTTATATCATGATAGGATTATTCCTGAGTCGTGGTTAAAAGAAAAGATAAAAAAACCTGACACACTATGGCAACTACAAGACAAAAGTGTTATACCTTTCCCACTAAAGAAAACAAGGAGAGCATAACATGGATGACAAATTATTCTTAGACTTTGATCCTAACGATTTTATTATTCGTTTAGCTCCACTACTAGATGACGATGGTATGTGGACAGGAGAACTAAAGATAGGCACTATAACTACACAAGAAAATAACTTAGACGTACACGACTATGATCACTTAATGTTTGTGAGTACATTGGTCAGCTCGTGTGTACCTCTAATGGAAGAGAACGTAGAGTTTAGAGATATGTTATATAACTATACAAATAAAGTATTGAAACAAAATAACCCAGATAAAAATGATAACGTAACAGTCGAAACTGGTGATGACAATGTGATACAGTTGAAGTTTCATTAGGAGTAGACATGAGAGTAAAAGTATTTTTAGGTTTGAATCTAGACGAGGACGAGTATCCTATACCTGTTGATGGGTTCGTTGATCAAGAGATTAGAGAAGCATTACATGAATTTATCTATGATATAGATGGTATGAAAATAGAAACAATTAGAATATTAACGGAGTAAACACATGAGTAATTATTTACCAACAGATTATCAAGCGTTTATACATACATCTCGTTACGCAAGATGGTTGGACAAAGACAAAAGACGAGAGAACTGGGGAGAAACTGTAGGCAGGTATGTAGATTACATGGCTGACAAGATAGGCTATGAGTTAGCTACCGATACACGTGAAGAATTGTATGATGCTATAGCTAGTCTAGCTGTGATGCCCTCTATGAGAGCGATGATGACTGCTGGCCCTGCACTGGACAGAGATAACACAGCAGGTTACAACTGTAGCTACCTACCTGTAGATGATCCAAAGAGTTTTGACGAGGCTATGTTTATACTACTGTGTGGTACAGGTGTTGGGTTTAGTGTTGAACGACAATACATATCTAAGCTACCAGAAATACCACCACTGTATAATAGTGATACAACTATAGTGGTCAAGGATAGTAAAGAAGGGTGGGCTAAAGCACTACGTCAACTGCTTGCATTACTATGGGCAGGTGAGATACCCAAGTGGGATGTGTCACTTGTCAGACCTGCAGGAGCTAAGTTAAAAACCTTTGGTGGTAGAGCATCTGGCCCTGCACCTTTGATAGATCTGTTTATGTTTGTTGTTGGTACATTTAAGACAGCACAGACTCGTAAGCTGTCAAGCATAGAGTGTCACGACATCATGTGTAAGATAGGTGAGATAGTTGTTGTTGGTGGTGTACGTAGGTCAGCTATGATCAGTCTGTCTAATCTATCAGATGATCGTATGAGACATGCTAAGTCAGGTAACTGGTGGGAAGCTGCACCTCATAGAGCGTTGTCAAATAACAGTGTGTGCTACACAGAGAAGCCAGACATGGAAACATTCTTACGTGAATGGACTGCACTTGTAGAGTCTAAGTCAGGTGAGCGTGGTATCTTTAATAGACAGGCTGCACAGAAACAAGCAGCTAGGAATGGTAGACGAGATGCTGACTGGGAGTTTGCTTGCAACCCTTGTTCTGAGATAATATTACGACCATACCAATTTTGTAATCTTACAGAGATAGTTGTACGAGCAACAGATGATATCAAAAGTCTATCTAAGAAGGTAGAACTTGCTACCATCTTGGGTACTATACAATCTAAGTTTACCAAGTTCCCATACCTACGTAAGGTGTGGCAGAATAACACAGAAGAAGAACGTCTACTTGGTGTGTCACTTACAGGTATCATGGACAATGCTATGATGACTAGTAAGAACAAAGGTCTTGAGCAGACACTCAATCATCTTAGGTTGGTTGCTGTCAAGACAAATAAAGAATGGGCTGAACGATTAGGTATACCACAATCTACTGCTGTCACTTGTGTCAAACCATCTGGAACTGTATCACAATTAGTAGATAGTGCTAGTGGAATACATGCAAGGCATAGCCAGTACTACGTAAGAACTGTACGAGGTGACAACAAAGATCCACTGACACAGTTTATGATTGATCAGGGTGTACCTGCAGAACTATGTGTAATGAAACCTGACACTACGACTGTGTTTAGTTTTCCAATTGCGTCACCCAAGGGTGCTGTAACTAGGAATGATATGACTGCAATCCAACAGCTAGAGATGTGGTTGATGTATCAAAGACATTGGTGTGAACATAAGCCATCTGTTACTATCACAGTACGTGATGCAGAGTGGATGGAAGTTGGTGCGTTTGTCTATAAGTATTTTGATGAGATGTCAGGTGTGTCATTTTTACCACACTCTGATCATAGTTATCAACAAGCACCATATCAGGATTGCAATAAGAAAGAATATGAGGCATTATCAAAGAAGCTTCCTAAGAAAATTGATTGGGCATTACTGTCCAGTTATGAGGAAGAAGATAATACAGTAGCGATGCAGACGTTAGCCTGTTCAGGAGATGTTTGTGAAATAGTAGACTTAACATAAGGAGATCACCATGATATTACCAACGGACAGTAAGGAAAGAAAAGCAATACCTGTATACACAGGCTTCATTAAATACTTTCCTAGAGCTATTGCAGCTATAGCAAAGATATCTTATGTTGGTGGTTTACAACATGGGCAGACACCTGAGACTATATTCTGGGATAGAACAAAGTCTAAGGATGAACTAGACGCAATGATGCGTCACTTACTAGAAGAAGACTGGGCGCAGGTAGCTTGGAGAGCTATGGCTAACCTAGAAAAACAATTAGAAAAGGAGATATAAATGAAAATTACGGTAGAAGATAAAGAGTATGAAGTAGATGAAAATAATGAAAACATTATGGGAGTAGTAAGAACATTGACTAATGGTAGTAACTCATTGAACCTGATAAATCATATATCACAATGCGTACAGGTTATACAAAACACTAAGACGGATGAATTAAAAACTAAACTTACTGCGACAGAAGATGAAGTAAAAAGTAAACCAAATAAAAAGGGGTAACACATGCAGAAAATGTTAACACGTAAGGAGAGAGGTCTTGGAAAATATGATGCCCCACTGAAGGTTCAATTTCAGAGGGGCTATGATGATTTCAAGAGGGGTAGAATAAACAACCCCTTTCATATGGATACTATGCAATTTAGAGAGTGGGATAGGGGCTTTAATAAAGCATTTAGTGAGAACTTAAAGAGAGTTACTAAGCATGAACAGACTAGAAACAGAAGCCCAGAATTGGCTAAAGGAGAAGTACAAAATGTCAGACTTTAATTCATATCAAAGGTCATCAGCAAAGACAGCTATCTATGATGATAAGTATAAGATATCTTACCCTGCACTTGGGCTTGCAGGAGAGGCAGGAGAAGTAGCCAATAAAGTAAAGAAGTTAATGAGGGATGGTGTGAATAATATGCCAGAGAATTGGCGTGATGATATTGCTAGTGAGATAGGAGATGTACTATGGTACTGTGCTGCACTGGCAACAGATCTTAATTTATCTCTTGGTACAATAGCAGGTCTCAATCAAGCCAAGCTACATAAGAGGATGAGTGAGAATAAAATAGGGGGAAGTGGAGATGATAGGTAAAAAATTGGGGGCTTAGTTGCCCCCTTTTTTATTTTCTTTCTTGTTTAGCTATTGCTATTATTTTTCTTATGTCATCCATGCTACTCGTGTCTGCCTTACGTCCTTCTAACAAACGAAATCTTGTCATAGATGTTTTTCTAATTTGACTTGGGATTCTTCTATGCTCATCATAAAGTAAAGCCTCTTGTTTAGTTAGTGCTTTACCACCTTCTTTTACAGAAGTTTTTATCTCTGAGAATATTTTATTGATCTCAGTTTTAATTAAGTCTGTGGTAAATTTTACTTTAGTAATATCTCCCATGTCCTCACCAGCTTCCACTAGATTGTCGTAATCAATCTCATACATTTCTTTTAGATCTTGCATGACATCAGCAACAATAGGAAGTTGTTCTCTTATTAAATTATTTTCAGCTCTACGTATACTAGGTATCTTTGACCTACTACTAAGACCAAACTCTGTGTAACCTAACTCTTTAAAGAACTGACCATGATCATCATCTTTCTTAAATAAGTTAATACCAAGTGTAGCTTTTAACAAAGGTCTGGATCTTCTTTTGTCTGACGAGAAAGTAAATTCTCTCTCTGGTCCATCTGCTTCTGACGCTGGGTTAAATAGAGTATTGTATCCTCTAGCCCTGAAAGGTCTAGTAAACTCACTAAAGTAATTATCACTAGCCTTTAGTGTAGGATCTTCAGCAGCATCCATATAGTCCATACCCCTGTTACCAGTAGCTCTTTGTATTTCTATAACTTGATTCATTGGTGTGACAAAAGTAGATAGATAATTCCCTAGTGCTGCAAACGCTGTTTTTGATAGATCTTCCCCAGTTACACTATCCTCTGCACCAACAAGGCTAATGATATCTTCTATAATAACATTGGCTGTACCTACACGAACATTTGTACCCAAGAAAGTTTGTGTTGCTTCTCTATGATCATACCAATCTCCAAACGTACCATTCTTTATACGTCTAACAGCCTCACCTGCCCATAGGTATTGTCGAAGTGGGAACTGTGGTGTTGTATCCATACGCTCATCACCAAATGTAAGTAGTTTATAATCACCTTCATCATCACCGTATGCTTCTCTATACTGATATGCACCAGCTAGTGTAGCAAGACCAACCATATTTCTAGTGAGTACTTTTCTATTAAACTCATTGTTTAAAACACTTGTATCCTCATATAACTTATTACCTGAAGCTTTCTTATACATGTTCATTAGTTTCCTAGTTAAAGGAATAGATGCACCTGCTCCATACTGAGCCATAATTTCAATACTATTAAACATAAACCTTGGGAATGGAACAATAGCAGTAAGACCATTACGAGTTATAAAGTCTGTTGCTTGTTTAAACAGAAAGAAATCTGGTTGCTTTGCATACGTTACATCAAGGGCTTTCTTTACAGATGAGTCTGTAATTTCCATAAAAGATCTTGCACCTTTAGGTTTTAGTTTTGAGACATCACCAATTAAGTCACGTATATTTCCACCGTTTAATTCATCAAGTAGATCTATATCCCACTCACGTTTTAAAAGTCTTTCCATTTCAGTTATAAAAGATACTCTTCTTACAGAATATTCTTGCAGCCTGTTGAATACATTTAATGCATCAACACCATTCTCTATTTCTGTGGCAATCTTATCAAATGCACCACCTCTACCTGCACCTGTGTGTCTTCTAATTTCACTTACTTGGTTAAACATCTCATCAAATTTTAATCCCATTTCTGGTTGTTTTAATATGATCTCTGTTACACCCTTCATGTCTTTTAAAACAAGAGGGTTAAACATTTGTAGTGTACCTCGTGTAGAACCAATCCAGTTTTGTTTTTCTATTAGAGAGGATGCAGCCTTACCGTAGTTACCTTTACTTATATTAAACAATGCTGTGTCCATAACATTGCCCAAACTTTCAAGAGGCATTCTTATATAGGCAGATGTTAAGTTACGAGAAGCTGTAGCAAGCTGTGATACCATCATACCACGCCTAATATTTTCTATTCTCATTATTGCATTTCTAATAGATCCTTGGGATTGTATAGTACGTGCGTGTTCTAAGTGCTGTGCTTCTGATTTAGATATACCTCTACCCAAAGCACTGAGCTTTCCTAAAACTCTTCCTGCTTCAGACGCACTACCAATTATTGTAGTTACATACTCTTCATAACCTAGCCCATACTTAGCCAGTGTATCCATTAATTCATCTGTTTCTAGTACACGCTTACCTGTTGTAGGATCAATTTGTACAGCTAACTCAAACAAGTGATCAACTATTTTGTAGTTACCTTTTTGGCCTAATAACTTCTTGGTTTTAAATGCTTCAGGAAATTTTTTCTTTAAGTCACTTGCAACAGCAACAACAGCGTTAAACTTATCAGGATCTAACACAGCACTGTATACTTTGTTTACTCCTGCAGCTACATCCATTGGATTAACCTCTTGGAATCCTGAAAGGTTATCTAGTAATGTAGATTCAGATTTTATTAATTTTTCGTAGGCTTTGTCTTTACCTACCTGTCTAGCTTTCTGAAAATCTAAACCAGTTATATTTCCTTTGGCATCCTTGGTTGATATGTCTGCACCTAGTGTTTCTTCAAAAGATTCTATAACTTCTTTTGCAACCTGTCTATTATCAGATGCTACACCTGCAGCAGCTTCTTTCTTCTCTAATCTTTTAATTTCTGTTGTGCCTTTAATCCTATTGACATCGTACTTTCGATTTCTTTCATCTAAATTTTTCTTTAAAGTTTCTTTAGAAGTCTTTTGACCAGAGTTAATATCTATGCTTTCTAATGCATCAATTGAATTGTCCATCTCTTTACGAGTAGCATCTGAAACTTTTCCTGTAGTGGCAAGTTCAGTTTTACCATTTTCAAATGCCTTTGCAGTTCTAAAGACTCTACCCAAAGCTTCAAGTGGCCCACCTATAATTGCACCTTCACCTGCTTTTTTAAGCCGTGCTTTAAATTCACTATCATTTTCGTCAGACATAAGGGATTGAGTAAATACATTATCTAGTATTGCACCTTGTCCTTTTAACATGTTTGATAAGTTCTCATCATAAGCATCAAAAAAAGATGCATCTGTAATAGCTGAGTTTAAAATATTTCCTTTAAGTCCTTTGACTCCTGTTAACCTACGAGTCATTATAAATCCAGTAGTAAACTGAGAGATACCCGTAATCAAACCACCTGTTACTGTGTCTGCATCTGGTATAGCGTCTGTTACTTTTTTAGAAGTTAACATAACAGAAGATATTAAACTGTCTTTAAGATTATTCTCTCTAACTTTTTCATTACTCCAGTATTCTGGAATGATACCGTCAGTCCATACAAACCTACCTAAGCCTGTCTTGTCTTCTATCCAGTTTCCAAGACTGCCTATTGCTTCTGCACCTTCACCTATTCCTGTGGCTACACCTTCTGCTACAGCCTTTACTACATTAGTAGGTTTTAAACCTTCGACTACATCACCAACAAAACCTCGCCCTTCTTCTTCTCCTTCTACTACACCGTCTGAATCTTTATATATATCTTCTAAAGTATCTACGTCTTTCCCTTGGTCAACACGTTCACGTACTTCCATACCTTCTTCTACAGTTTTAACTGAGTTATCAGAAGATTCTGCATCTAGATCAATAAATTTAGAAGTACCTGTTACAGCATCTGTAGTAGGCAGAGAACTTTTAAATGGGTCAGTAGATTTACTTTCTGTTGTGCTAGAACCAATGTCCATGCCAGAACTAAAGTTAGCCATTATTCACTTCCATAAAATGAGTCAAATGTAGAGGAGTATGTAGAAAAAACAGTACGTCTTTTTTTGTTTCTATCTGTATGACTAAAGATAACAGTTGAAGCATTTTTAAACATGTTATTTTTTGTTACATTTTCTCTAGCTTTATTATATCCTGACTTGCCTTCTTCTGTTGTTCTATCAAATTCCCCTAAATCAAAAACAAAATAGTTATCTTTTTCATTGGTTACATATTTTAAAGTATCATTTTTATCTAAAAACTTTTCCTTGGCTGCAACAACTGCAGCTCTTTGGGCATCTGTTTTTATTCCTGCAATTCTATTTACAAAAGAATCAGGTGCTTTTCCATCTTGCCAATCTCTACTTAGACGTTCTGCAATTTCAATTTCAGCTATGGCAATTCTACTTACATTACCTTTATAGCTTTCTTGTATTCTACCATCAAGTGTAGGAATTTTATTTGAGTTATATACTGTAGTTCTAGCAGTAGCAATAATTTTATCTTGGTTGGTCTTTGCCATATCATACGAACTAGAACTTTCTGTTCCTTCTAGTATACCATCTTTTACTGCTTGCATTCTTTGAGATAGCAAAGCATCCTTTGAGGCAGTTAGTTGTGATAATAATTTTGTGTTACCAGCTATACTAGCTTTTGCCATGTTTTGATATACGTTTTCTAAACTTGCATCCATTGTAGCAAAAGTTTTTATAGTAGGTGCTTGTGGTTTAAAAAAACCTGTACCTGTAGCAGAAACTGTTTTAGTTAGATCATCCTCAGAAGAACCCGTAGTTATACCTGCAATAGAATCATCTATAGAACCTACACCATTTGCTTCTTTCGTTTTACCCCAGTTGTATAAAGCCTGTGGGTCTTTATTGTTTTGAAAAGCAGTGGAACTATTTGTAAATACTTCTTGTGCAACATTTACACCTTTACCCATGATCTCAGCTACTTGGTCTTCTGTATGATACAAGGATAGTTTTTCTGTTAATTCTTCTGTAAGTTTTTCTTTTGCCATACGTTGTTTATTTTTTTCTCTACGTTGAAGACTAGCCTCTTGGTTATTCAAAGCTAATTTGTTATCAAGTCTTTCCTCTTCACGTAGGATAGAATCAGTAATTCCTTCTGATACACCACCTATAAAACCACCTAAATTAAAAGCCATTACATTCTCCTCGACATTAGACCACTATATTCAGGTTCTTCTACCGTAGGTTCTGCTTCCTGTTCAACAGGTACTTCCATACTAGGAGATCCTTTTTGTTTCTGTTTTTTTATAGCTAAAGCAATCTGGCTTTCTGACACTAAGTCAGAATCAACTTCTCTATCTGTACCTAGTTCATAGTCCACCTCTGCTTCATCCCCTAAGAACGCAAGTGTTTCTACTATTACTGGCATTACAAGTATACCAACATCTATTGTATGTATACCTGACATCACGCCATTTAACTGTATACCGTTTGCTATAGTAGTAAGGGGTATTCCTAACTCCATAACATTTAATAGTTCCTCATAAAATACTTCATCACTTAATTTAGGTAAGTAGTATTCTATTGCAGACTCAACTGTATCGTGTTGTGGAGGTTGTTGCCAAGGTCTATTACCTAACTCTGTTGTCAGTGACATACCTGCTATCGGGGCTTCAAATGGTAGTGCTTGTGGTTCAGCCATTGTTTAACTCTCTTCTATTTTTTTGTATTCTAGCAACGTATCGTGCTACACGGTCTGACGGCTCCATAGATTTTTTATCTTCTTTAGTAACAGATCGCCCTAACAAACCACCAATTTTTTTCACAGGTTTATCCATACTGTTACTGGATATCTTAGCTAGTATGCTTTGATAAACTTTATATGCCTCATCGTACATTCTATTCTCCTTATGATATTACATCAACCAATTAAACTACCAAATATTTTATTACCACCAGTAAATAGTGTACCAATTAATTTACCAAACGATGTAGATGATTTATAATCGCTTTGCATGTCTGTTAATTTTATACTGGTATCGTTTTGCATTTGCTGTAGTGCCAGTCTGTTCCAACGTTCTTGTTCATTCTCTGCACTGTTCCATGCCCACTCCATACTATCTGAGTAGTACTGCCATAGGTTTTTATATGCAGCATCTGACATGTTAAGTACGGCACTTGCATTTAATTCATTGGCTCTATTAATAGCAACTGTATCTGCTGTTGCAATTTCTCTACGCCATTGTGCATTGTTCTGGTCAATAATTAATCTGTTCTTTGCATTAAATTGTTCACGTTGATTCTGTACTTCAGCTACAAATTTATTCATTGTATTAGATTGACCTGCATTAAACTGCTCTTGAGCATTAGCTTGGGCTGCATTAAACTGAGAAGTTGTACTTGATAAACTTGCAAAGAACTGATCAGTCTGTGATTGACTAGTAGCATTAAATTGTTTTGCTGCATTCTCTGCAGCTTGATCTGTAAATAAAGACTGAATAATTTGTTGACCTTTAAACATATCAGTCTGCTGTTGATTGGATAAGTTTGCCATGTCCATTTGCATAAAGTTACTAGCATTCATAACTGCAGCTTGTTGTCTATTGGATAAGTTTGACATATCTAACTGCGATAATGCAGCAGCTTCTGCCATTATTAATGCCTGCCTATTATTTAGGTTTTGTAGATTTACAGTATTAGCAACCCTACTATTCTCTAGTGCAACCTGTTGGTCAGCAGTAAAGTTCATGTTGGCTATGTCACCTATACGTGCAGAGTTTTGAACTCTTGCTTGGAATGATTGGTCAAACTCCATGCCCATAAATGTGGCACGTTGTTGTGCTGCAAGCATAGCACGTTGTTGACGGTTTGACAAGTTCTGTGCTTCAAATTGTGCAATAATAGATGCATCCGCCTGTGCTATTGGTAGTGCAGCTTCCATAGCTCCTTGTATAAGAGCCTGTGCTGCCATACTTGATGCACCTAAACCTCTACTAGCCATCTGTGTAGTAACGTTACGCATTGCTCCTGCTGCCCATGCAGGTGTATTACCACCTTCAAAGGCTGCCATCAATCCTTCTAACTGTCCTTGTACTGTAGCTTTATTAGTTGGTGTTGCCTCTGCAGCTTGTATCTGTTCCATAAAGGTTGCTGCTGTCTCAGCATTTGCTGCACCACTTACAACTTCACCTGCCTGTATAGTACGTGTAACAGGATTAACCATTGTAGTTGCTGTACCCTGTGCTTCAGTTAAAGATTCTACACTTGTTTTTGTTGTTTGTTGTCCTGTAACTTGTGCGCGTGGATCTACAGTACCTTGTGCAGGGGCTATTGCATCTGTTGCTGCTTGTACACCTGATGCTGCAGTAGATGCAGTCATTGTGCGTGGATCAAACACTGTTGGTGCTGCTGCAGTAGATGTAGTTGCCCCCATTACTGATGGTGTTATAGCTCCTGATACCTGACCACCTGATGTATCCATTTCTTGGTTAGCATTAAATGCAGTACCAACTGGTTGTACTGTAGCACCAAAAGGTAATCCCGGAGTAAATGCTCTGTTAGCTATTGCTTCAGTTATAGTACCACCCTGATACCCAGTTGACTGAGGCACTGGCCCTTGTGTGTAGTCTACTGGTGATACGGGTGCTGTTGCTGTAGGGGCATTACCTCTCTGATCGTTTTCAGGTGGCCCTTTAAACTCAGGTAAACCACCCGGTGGTGGTGTAGGATTGTATGGAAAGGTTGCTTCAGGAAACTGTGGCATTGTAGTTGGTGGTGGCTCTAATCGTGGGTCTTTAAACTTAGGATAACCACCCGGTGGTGGGGTAGGATTGTATGGTTGGGTGGCTTCAGGAAACTGTGGCATTGTATTTTCTAGTGGTCCGACCTCTCCCTGTGATTTTATATACTCATCGTAGTTTGGGTTTGATCTATAGTCAGCACCACCTTGTAAGTAACTTGTTTGTCCTGATCTATTTAAGTAAGCCTCATATGCTCTATCTGCTGCACCACCAATACTTCCAGAACCTTGTCTACCAAAGTAAGGACTATTACGTACATCTGCTGTACCAATTCTATTACTTGGATCATTTATAAAGGCGTTATATTCTGGTGAGTCATAATACCCAGATACAACATTAGGGTTTCTTTGTATAGTGCGTGGGTCTACACCACCCGGCCCAAAGTTATCTAAACCCATTCCCGGTAATTCTTTTGGTTGTGGAAGACCGGGTGATGCTGTCAATCCCGGCCCGGTAGGACCAAAGCTCATGTAGTCCTCAAACGACTCCTCACCGGGGAGTACTACCTGACCCATAAACCCTGTTCTCATTCTCATTGCTGCTGTTTCAGCTTTTAGTTTTTCATAACTCTCTCTGTTTCTAACTGGGTCTGGTAATTGGGTAGAGCCAACTGGTCTAGGAGGACGTACTTCAAAGAAGGGGTTCTGTCCAGCAGGTATATTGTACACGCCACCCGGACCTAATGCTAATGCTGCTCTATTATTAGCTATCTCACTTGGAGTTCTCGCTCTTTGGTCAAAAGCCTGTGATTCCTTTAGAGCATCTTCGTAAGTTAATGTAGCTCCACTTGGTACTGGGGCTGGGCCAGTGGGTTGTTGCCCAGCAAGCATTCCAGTAGAAAGATTACTCTGTGGTGGAGCTATCCGTATTCCACCAGAAGTAATTCCACCCTGAGCTATTAATTGATCTTGGAATCGTCTGTTAGCAGCAAAATCTTCATAAGACCTTTCACCCGGAAGTACCACTCTTCCCATAAAACCTTCTGCTCTTTGTCGTCTTGCACTTTCAACAGCAGCTTGGTACTCTGCTCTGTAATCTTTTTCTACCAACCCACCATTAGCATAGCCTTTTAC
>Ga0209535_1000721_pt1 | contig 23251 bp, 18 predicted proteins | sample LinPmetageLP28_FD_184041 | JGI IMG/M metagenome (GOLD analysis project Ga0209535, IMG submission 184041) | Marine viral communities from the Pacific Ocean - LP-28 (SPAdes) (version 2) | ecosystem: Environmental > Aquatic > Marine > Oceanic | place: Pacific Ocean | collected 2009-08-22
CCCGCCACGACATATTTTTGGAGCAGCAACAATGAACACATTAGATTTTTTGGGGGGCGTACTTAGTGACAACGGGCACTACTGCGTGTTCGTCGCCAAGAGCAAAGAAGACGCCCGTATACAGAAGTTCTACGATACTCTAGAGGAAGTAGAGCGCGCCGCACATAAGTTCGACGCCGATGGGTTTGACGTATACTTCGCCCTGAGTACATACAAAGAGCCAACAAGCCGTAAAGGTATAAATGCTCACGAGTTGAAGTCCCTGTTCCTTGATCTGGATTGTGGACCCTCGAAAGAGTACCCTTCACAGGCGCTGGCCGTGGATGCGTTACGCGCTTTCTGTAAACAACTCTCCCTGCCTAAACCACTCATGGTCAACAGTGGCCGTGGGGTGCATGTATACTGGCCCCTTACCGAAGCAGTTTCGGCGGAGCAGTGGATAGACGCAGCTGAGAGATTGAAGCAGGCCTGCGCCGATAACGGTCTACTCGCTGACCCTGCGGTTACTGCAGACGTGGCTCGTATCCTCCGCGTACCATCCACACACAACTATAAGGGCGACCCACCTTTACCTGTGGACTTCTTTGGTGTGTCTATGCCTGACCCTGTTGTGCTTGACGAGTTCACGTCCAAGCTGGGCGTCCTGTCGAAGCCAGTTATCAAGATTGATCTGGGTGCCGATGCGCTGTACGAAGCCTACGCCGAAAACTCCGAGAATGTTTTCAAGACGATCATCAAGAAGACCGTCGAGGGGCGCGGATGTGCGCAGTTGAAGTTTATCGCCACACAGCAGACAGAAGTGAGTGAGCCTCTGTGGAGAGCGGGGCTATCTATTGCAAAGTTCTGCAGTGACGGAGACACCGCTGCAGTAAAGATATCGAGCAAACACCCTGCATACAACGAAGCAGATATGCGCAAGAAGCTGGACGAGATCAAAGGTCCATACACCTGCGCACGTTTTGACGAGTTGAACGAAGGCACCTGCCGAGACTGTCCGTTGTGGGGCCAGATTAAATCTCCGATTGTACTGGGCAAGCGTATTCGGCAAAGCGAAGGCGAAGTAACTGTGTCTGCCCCAGTGCCCGGCAAGAAACAAAAGTCAGAAGACTTTGACATACCAGAATACCCGAAGCCGTACTTCCGAGGAGCGGTGGGCGGTGTGTGGTTGCATGCTGCCAATGACGACGGAGACCCTGACGATCAACTTATTTACCATCACGACATATACATAACACGACGTCTGCACGACGTTGAACTAGGCGAGACATTGGTGTTTCGCCTTCATTTACCGAAGGACGGTGTACGGCAATTTAGTGTGCCTCTTACACATATAACTTCCCGTGAGGAGTTTCGTAAGTGCATGGCCAAAGAAGGCGTAACCGCATGGGGAAAGGCTCTAGATAAACTTATGTCATATACAACAAAATGGGTAGACGAACTGCAACGCACCACCGTTGCTGACGAAGCGCACCGGCAGTTTGGCTGGGTCGATGACGACATGGACGCATTTGTTCTAGGAGAGAAGCTGGTTGAAGCTGGCAGGATTACTTACAATCCACCGTCTTCGAAGACCGCAGGGTTTATGGACGCGTTCGAACCGAAAGGTAACAGAGAACGTAACCTAGAGTGCTTGGACTTTTACAACCAAGACGGGTTTGAACTGCACCAATACGTAGTAGGTATCGGTTTTGGCTCTCCGCTAATGGCGGTCACGGGTCTCAACAGCATGGCAGTGCATCTGTTTGGGGGCACAGGCGTCGGTAAAACCACTGCACAGTTTGCGGCTATGTCTATCTGGGGACACCCTGAGCTTTTGTCGTTGCAGAAAGCCGACACGCACAACTCTCGCATGAACCGTGGGGAGGTAATGCATAGTCTACCACTTATCTCTGATGAGATGACGAACGTATCAAGCATGGAGATGTCTGAGTATGTGTATCAAGTGTCAGGGGGTCGTCAGAAGAACAGGCTATCCGCTAACGGCAATGAAGAACGTGCGCGGGGCAAACCTTGGAAGCTCCTTGCATTGAGTTCGGCTAACACCAGTGCGTACGAGATATTGAGCAGGGAGAAGGCAGAGCCGAAAGCGGAGATGCAGCGGCTGTTCGAGATTAAAGTACCGAAGATGAACGTAGACACGAAGGCCACAGCCGATCTGCACGAGGACTTGAAACTGCACTACGGCCACATCGGGCCAGAATATATACAATGGGTCATGCAGAACCGCGACGAGGTCAAAGCTATTGTTCAGAAGACTAAGGCTCGTTTGGACGAAGCTGCCAACCTCGGGCCTGAGAATAGGTTTTGGTCGAACGGTAACGCGGTAATCCTCACAGGGCTAATCATCGCCAAGAGACTTGGGTTGGTACAGTACGATGTGGGCAAAGTCTATCGTTGGGTAGTGAAAGAACTTATCCGCCGTAACAGTTTCGTGAATGACATCGGTGCATCTGTAGACGAGACCGTAGGTAACTACTTGTCAGAGAACTACAACAACATGCTCAAGATCGACAGTACTGAAGACCTGCGCGGTAAGAACGACAACGGGTTGGATCAGTTGGTACCTATCGGGGCATCGCCACGTAACACGCTGGTCGCACGGTATGAGCCTGATACCAAGATGCTGTTCCTACGGATCAAGCCCTTTAGGGAATGGTGCACCGATCAGCAGATAAACTACGCCTCGTTGGTGGACGAACTCAAAGAGAAGAGAAACGCCAAGCGGATTAAGAAACGGCTGACCAAGGGCACAGACTTTAACATGCCTGCACAAGACGTTCTGCAGATAAAATTTGAAGGGTTTGATGAGGTTGTAGATGGAGCAGAAAACGCTGAAAATTGATGATCTAAACCCCGACGGGTTGCGGATCACGGTAAACTGGGAGGATATGAGCGTCTCGGCGTCCATATTCGTCCCCTGCATCAACACCGAAAAAGGTATAGAACAACTTAAAAAGCTCGCAAAACGCAAAGAGTGGGCGTTTGAGACACAGGTTTGCATAGAAGCCGGGAAATTAGGTTTACGAGCATGGCGTACTATGTAACAGTGCACACACGACATTACTGCTCATAATGTTGTTCTCTGGTACTGTGAAAGTACTTACTGGCCCCCACTTCGCGTGGGGGCTTTTTTCGTTAGAAGTCGTACTGGTCTAAGATGCTTCTCTCAAACTCAGTGGTTGTAATCCCACCGCGCATGTCGCCAGTAGTCCGCTCAAAGGTGCGAAGCGAGTTTGCTTTTGTATCCGCGGTGATGACCTTCTTGCGAGTATCGGCATCTTTTGGCAGACCTGCGTTGTACTCTTGTATGAGGCGCTCGACCTTAGCCAGCTCGTCCCTATCACCTTCACGGATAGCCATGTTACGGCGACGTAGTAGTTTGGTCCTTTCGCCGTTTACAGCATCCGCACGGCGGCGAGCGTTTTTGTTTGCCTCCAGCTGCTGAATATACGCTTGTGGTGCGAAGCCTAGACCCTGCATGACCACGTTGTACGGATTGATGTCTGAAGTAATTGCGTCACCGCGTCGTGTTGTTGCGCCTTCTGTAGCGAATCGGAAGGACTTCATACCGTTTCGTATGGATGCAGGCATCATGGCTTCAACACCACGGTACACTTCACCTTCAGCCACCTGCCCAATACCGCGCTCGACGCTCAACCCTACACCGATAACTGGGCCACCAAGCTGCTCTATTAACGTCCACAAGGCGCTCTGATCTTTGTCGATGATAGGCGAACGATAAAGCAGGCTGTTAAGAGAGATACGGTTAGCTAAGTCTACACCTAAAATCTCATTTGCAAGCCCGCCCCAGATACCTTCGCCGTAAAACTGACGCTGCTGGGTTTCGAAGTCGTCTTCGTCATCATCTGCAAACATGTCGTACATAGCGCCGATTGCACCCATCATTGGCATGCCGCCCATACCCGCAAACAAACCAGTAGCGATTAGGAAGTTTGCGCCGCCCTTACGAGCTGCTTTGCTATTGTCGGCTACCAGCTGCGCTTCTTCGCGAGATATGCCTCTATCCTTCATAATCGCGTCCACGTTGGTTGGACCCGCGGACTCCTTTGCCAACTTAGCCATCATATAATACTTACTGACCGCGAAGCGTTTGAAGAGGAACAAGATATTCCCGATTGGCCCCTGTGCTATAATCGGACGCCCCGCCGCTGCGGTAGAGCCTAGAGTAAACTCCGTGCTGTCAATCGCTTTCTGCGCCGCTGCGCGATAATCCTGCTCGGATAGCTGACCTTTCTTACGCTGCAGATTTTGAACCTCTAACATGTAAGCAGCTGTGAGCGTTGTCTCGCGGTTGAACCGTTCTGAGTGGTGGAACATAAAGCTCGAATACTTATTTACGGTCTCCATAGGAGCACTGCGTCCAACTTCCAAATCTTCCTGCACCATGGACTGATTGAACTGGCCTTGGTCGATACCCATAGAGATAAGTATATCTGCACGGACGTTGCGCAACGTCTCTGGCAAGTTGTTTAGGTCGTAATTGGAGATAGATTTTCCAGCTACACCCATGTCTATTTCTTGCTCTACCGGCTGACCTTCTGGGCCTGTAACCATAACCGTGCGTTTGCTAGGCGCTCCCGCAAACAATTTAGTAGCGGACCCAAATGCTTTGCCAGTATTACGAATACCGTGCGAACCCGCGAGTACGGGCATGGCGCTCATGGCAACGTCGAAAAAGGTGATCGCTGCTGAAGAGAAGTTCAGACCCATCGTGAAGCCGAAACCTAAGCTGTTTACGACTTGCGAGTACTGCGGCACGTTAGGGCTAGACGCAAAACCAGCCATTTTATCCATCTTGTTGGCCATCATAGCGGTACTTGGATTCTCTTTGTACGGTTTCAGCTTTGCTCGGAACTTCTCGATCTCCGCTGCAGACTTCATTTGCACCAGCTGCCTGTTAAGATCACGCCCCTTTTCTTTCATCATAGTGTAGGCATCGAATTCCATGCCCCCCATGCCTGTGGGCGTTACATCCCCAATAAATCCTCGAACACCCTTACGGCGGCGTAGGTTCTGCAGGAACGAACGCTCGGGCATTGCGTCTAATGACAAGTCAACAAGGTCTTGCATTACCTTCTTGTAGCCCTCGTTAGTCTTGAACTCCTGTTCGTTAAACTCGACCGACTTCAGAATATCACGGATGAACCCACTGCTAGGCACTTTATCGAAGCTCATAGTTTGCGAAGATGTTGTAAGCTCTATGCCAGAGTCAAACGTATCGCCCTGAGATTTGTTGTACTCAAGCACCATATCGCTGGCCTGCTCGGCCTTACGCAATGTAGGGAAATACTCTACAGCCCGCTCAGAACGCCCGTCTTCGTCGATAAAGTTGTACGCCAGTCGATATTTACCCTTACGCATAAGTGGGAAGTACGGGCGGATAACCCCAGAATCCTTCTGCAAAATCTTTCTGAGCGATTCAAAAGCGTTCTGCCGCAGCGTCGGGTCTGAAATCGTGGCTTCCAAACGGGCCTCTAACGCAGCGATGATATCGTCATACGTGTCTTGGAAGTAGTTCCGCATCTGCTTGTAGAAGTCTTGTCCCTCCTCATCCAGTTTTCTGAATTCCGCCTGCAACTTATCATACTCCGGGGAGCGTTCTGCATCGTCCCGAATAGTTTTCATGTACGCAGCATCTGTTCTCGACGGGTCAACCTTCAGGTAGGTACTTTGCGGGATTATGTTGTTGAGGATAGCAGCCATCTCAGGTTTCTTGCGTTGCCACTTATGGAAGTTCCGCAAGATAGAGTCGAGCACGTCAGACTTTTTACGAAGCGCACCGCTCTGCTGTTTGATAAGTAGGTTAAGCTCTTCCGCAAACGGGATTTTGCTTTTGGCCATATCAGTCAAGATGTTTACAGGCAGCATGTCCAGCGCAAAACTTCTAGCCTTGGGCGATATGCCTTCATTGTAAACAACATCCGCTAGGTCCGCGACTTTAGCCGAGGTCTCTGGAGCAAGATTAGCGGCGCTCTGGGCTAGTTTGTTTGCTCCGGCTTTAGTGGCAGACAGTAGCATCATCGAAGGCGCTGCTCGTGTAGCGGGGGACGGCGTTAGCATGCCGTTGATGATACGGTCTACCTCGTCAAGCGCGCTGCCTATCGTTTTCGGCTGCTTACCCATAATCTTGCGCACAATGTTGCGCACAGCCGTAGTAAATTTATCCCAGCCAGAAACCCTACCACCATCAGTCTTGAGGAACGCTAACGCACTCTGGAACTGCGGGTTACTAAAGGCTTCGGCAACAAACTCGTCGAGATTGCGAGTGCCGTATACTTCGCCGAATTGAGCGCGCACTGCGTTCAACAAGCCTTGTAACTGTTTGGTTTGCGGTAAGGCTGGGTTTGCCAAAGACGCCGAGGTAGCTGCGTGGGTCATCTCGTGCAGAATAGTATGCACGTTCATGCCGTTGTTAGCGTCAAGGTAAATCGTATTTGTATCAGGCTCAAACAAACCAGCAGCAGTGCGCCCTGCTACAGGAGAGATATCGTCCATCACCTGCACTTTAGTAGTGCCGACAACTTCGGCCAATCTACCTGCGATCTGACGGATACGGCCTACTTGGCTTGTGGCCGCAATAGCGTTGAGGGCAAACTGCAAGTCGCCACGTTGTAGAGCGTTCTGTATGCTAGGCAGTAGAGCCATGTCCAGACCATGCACGGGGTCGATAAGCAAGAAGCCTAGCTCGTTCTGGCTGTACGATAGGTTGTCGTAGAACTCTTGCGCGTCTACTTTTGTAAGTAGTTTCCCCTCGGCTCGCGTATCCTCGTAGGCATACACGTTACCTTCTTTGTCAGTATACGTATATGTATCGGCGGCAACCGTTTCGTTACTACGAACTTTACGCCGTTTAAAATCTATTTCCGCTAAATAAGACTCGAGCGAAGTCTGGCCCTTTATCGGCTTGAAGGTTTTAGTCACGGGTCCAGCGGTGCGTTCACCAACAAGTTGTCCTGTAGCTCCAGCGCGTAAAGATTGATCCGGCTCCGCAGGGGCTTGATAGTTTACTTCTGGAGACGCAAGGAAGCGGTTCAGCTGGTTCTTGAGGGCGTTATCCTCTTTTTGCTGGATGGACTTAGCGGCCTTAACCACACCAATCACGGCATCGGACGGATTATACTTAGACGTATTCCGTCTGGCTAATACAGCCGCGTCACGGGTAACAGCCATGGCACTGTTAGACATGTTGGCCTTTACCCACCTACGCGCTTCCATGGCGGCTTCTTGTGTCATACCCTCATAAAACTTAAATTCTTTTGGCCCGTAATAGAACCTACCGTCTATGTCCCCACCCGAAACTTTTTCGCCTTCTCGAGTCTGCTCTTTTGGACCCGTTACACTGACCGAACCCATTTCATCAAGGGCGTCTACGGGCCTACGGAACCGCTTAAAGAACAGTTTTGCTGCTCTAGCATTAGCGTTTGCGTCGTCCGTCAACTGCGTATTTGAAGTTTTAAGTAGGGCTAAAATAGCACCTTTTTCTGTCGAAGTGGTAATGTCCGGTAGAGACCGCTCATTTACTTGCGTGTCGTGGTACTCTCGTACCCCCTCATTTTTCTTAAACGCAAACCTACGACCAAGCTCGGCTTGGGCAACTGCATTTTGCTCAGTCTCCATCGCCTGTATATCAGCCTGTGGTAGAGAAGCGCCGATTAATGGTGCAGTGCGCGGTGCGGGTGCCACAGGTGCAGGGATGTTTTGCCCTGCCGTACCTAGTTCTTGGCCCGGTGCAGCGTTTCGTAAGTCGGGCTGCGGAGCGGGGGCTTGGAGTGTAACCGGCTCGGTGACGATTGCATCGACTTCTTGCGCGAGGTCTGCAACTGCTTCCGGGGATACATCTTTTAGTGTATCGGACTCCTCTCCTGCTGATACTTTAGATACGCCATCAGGTGACAAATCTCTTCCCACTGAAGCCTTGTTAGGTGTTGCAGGGCCTCGGGAATCTCCAGCTGCACTTCCATCTCCTCCGAGCTGCGCCATGCTAGGTCCACTACCTTCAGCGCCTGTTCCAGCTGCGGCAAGTCCAACTCCAGTTCCTGTTCCCAATCCTGTAGCATCAGTACCCCCTAACAACGCCGAGATACCCGCTTTTATCTTGTCCGCTTTTGCCTTCACTTTCGGGTTCGGGTTCTTTGCATATTTGAGAAGCTCTTTTTCCACCGCCTTGTCAGTAACGTCCAACCCAATGATCTTTTTGCGTAACGATGCTTCCCTAAAAACGCCGATCTCGTCGAGCATCTCTTCAGTGACTGTTCGTTTTGCACGGAACTCGGCTGCAGCCTGATCGAACTTTTGTTGGGTACCCTGCTCGGTGGCGGGCTTTACAACTTCAACGGTAGGCGCAGCTTCAACCTCGGGTTCTGCAGCGGTTTCGGCCTCGGGTTCTGCAGCTTCAACGGTAGGCGCAGCTCCAACCTCGGGTTCTGCAGCGGTTTCGGCCTCGGGTTCTGCAGCGGTTTCGGCCTCGACAGCAATCTCTTCTGCTGTCTGGGCGGGTTCAACAGTAGTTTCTTCTTTCGTTCCCGTGGTGGATTCAACAGTAGTTTCTTCTTTCGTTTTCGTAGTAGTGGGCGTAACATCCGCAGGCTTGTCGCCAAATGCGCCAATAGTAGAGCGTGTACCGCCACCGATCAGACCACCTGCAATGGCAGCTTCACGATATTCCGCAATAGCTTCTTCGCTGTCGATAGGCAGGCCAGCTTGTGACCGCTCCAGCATTTGCTGACCGACTTCGGTTAGTCCTTCAGAAGTAGCACCGCCACCGGCACGGGATATTGTGCGGGTAAATATGGACTTGCCGATGGGTTTAAGAACACCACCTAGCAACAACTTGTCAGCTACACCTTCGAGTGCCGCTTGGCCGAAAGTAGCGACGAGCGCATCGCTCACATCAACTCGATCTTTTTTGCCCGCTGCGACTTCGTCTTCCTGCCGTTGGATGTTGTTACCAAACAGGATCGGCGCAGTTACAACACCGGCAGCGCCAGCACCGATAAGGAACGGAGCGGCCACACCTGTAGCACCAGCTAGAACAGGAGCAGCGACAGCAGCGCCGAGACCCAAACCGAGTTGTGGTATTTGCTCACCAACAAGTTCACCCGCGTAAGTCAACGCCGAGCCAATACTATCGACGTCAGTAGACTGCATGCGTTCAGGTTGGGTTAAAGATAAGCGCCCTAGCTCTTGCCCGGCGCGTTCTTCTACACCTTGACCATAATTCGCAAGGAACCCAAGACCAGTCTGCTCCCCAAGAGTGCCGACTGTTTCACCAACAGCTTGCTTGATTTGCTGCGTACCACGATCAAAACCACGACCAAGAGCAGTGCCATCGTCAAATTCTATCTCGGTACCATACCGCGCTTCGTAATCTTCAAGAAACGCGGTTCTATCCTGCCGGATTTGGCCCGCCAGTCTAGCAAACTCTTCCTCTGTTGGAACGTCTCCAACAATACGCAGGTCATATCCTTGCCCGGTTTTAGGATCGTCGTATTGATAAACGCCCATGGATCACCTTCTTGTAAATTAGATTACCTTGCGGCTCGCGGCATTAGGAACAGAAGCACCAAGACCATATTGACTATACATTCGATTTATCCGCGCGTTAACTACATCCAACTCATTTTGGAGCCGTGTACGTACCGCCGCATCGGGGTCTTGGGCAGCGCCGTAAATCTTTCCGGCTGGTACTGGAGGTCTAAGCCCTGCCAACTTCGATTGTATGTCTTCTTTATCCTTTTGCAAACTTGTAAGGTACCCTGCAGGTATGGGTTTCGCTGCAGGTCCACGACCGGCTTTAGCCATCTGTGCCTGTCTAAGCAGTAGTTCAGCATCCAGCTTACGCTCTTCACGAGCACCTTTTTGGGCCTCTCGGTACGCCGCTAGGCCCGCTGATCCTGCTTTGCCGAAATCACCAGTGCTTATCAGCGTAAAGCCAGCTTGTGCCAGAGCCAACCACTTGTCTTGGTCCATCTTGCTCTTCTCAGCCGCAATACCGCTCTTCTTGCCAGTGCCAGTGCCAGTGCCAGTGCCGCCAGTGCCTGATTTTATTGCAGGGGGCATAGCAGCTGGATCAGTAACGGTTTTTAAGGCGGCGGCTATTTCTTTCTTCGCTGCAGGCTTTACGTCCTCTGCAGGCTTTACGCCCTCTGCAGGCTTTACGTCCTCTGCAGGCTTTACGTCCTCTGCAGCCTCGGCAGCACTATTGATAGCGGCTATACCTTCGGGGCTAGGTACCGTCGTTGCGCCACCTACAATAGCTCTTATTTTTGCCTCTCGTGCTCTTTCTGCGGCAGTAGCAGCGCCTCTGTCAGCGTCGATAGCGTTAATCCTAGCCGCTGCTTCTTGAGGGTTTGTAAGCCCTAAACCGGGAGCAACATACTGCTGAATTGCGCGATCCACCGTTGCAGGGATATCAGATAAGTACTCTCCGGTATCAGTTTGAGCCTCTGCAATTTGTAGTTGCCTAACTAACCCATTTTTGCGGCGGCTTAAAAGATCAACCAGAACTTCGTCATCAGAAGAGGCGATCTGCGCGTTAAGACTTGCAATTTCTGCCTCTATTTTTTCTTCTGGAGTAGAGACTGAACCTATAGGCAAAAGCCCGTAGTCTTGTGCAGTATATTTTGGCGCTGTCGCCGTTTGCGCCGCTGCAGCTACCGGGTTTAAGTCGGGGACGTATAGTTCAGAAACACTGGACGGCCTGCCGTTTAACTCTGAAAGCCTTGGGGTCTCGCTCGGTCGAACACCGGGTGTGGGTACGTTGTTAAACCTAGTGTCTGTTACGTCAGCGGCTGTAGAAGTTTCCCCTGTACCTGTCGGGGTTTGGGGCTTCGAGCCTACACTAAAATAGGCACTTAAATCGCCCGCTTTAGCCGCTGCGTTTCTTGCAGCGTCCTCGGAACGAATCTCTTTAAGCCTGTCTACAAGAGGATCAAACACGCCAAAGGATGCGATGCCTTCGGCTTGGGGTCTTCTTGGGACCGTTACGTCACTGCTCTGTGGGATAGGAACCGCCATCGCTGCGTCTTCTTGAGCAATACGCTGACGTAAATCCTCTGCAGCGGATATCGCTGACAACTCCGATCCGCGAGGCTGCGCGGCTACATTTTCTGGGGCAGTCCTATCGAACATCCCAGCATTAAAAAAGAATTCGTCTTCTTCGTCTCGTTTCTGCTGCGCAATCGCCTCGGTTAACTCGTAGCCGGGAGCAAGGGTAATTAGGTTGCCCGCGGCATCGCGCCGTGCGCCGTAGTCGAACGGCTGTTCGGGAGCAACGGGGAGCAGATTACCCGCAGGATCGCGCTCTGCGCCTGTAGAATACCGTTTTATAGCCGCTTGGGCTTCAGCCAAGATTTCTGCGTCTGTCCTGCCGTCCCGAGACACCCCACTAGATTCAGAAAGTACAAACGGCATCCCCGATTGTGTCGGCATATCAACAGTAGCTACAGGGAACGAGCGGAAATCATCTCTAGGTACAGGCACAGCCATAGCCATGTCTTCTTCAGATATACGGCGACGAGCTGCCGCGTCTAGTGGTGCACCGCGTCGTCCACTACCTAAAGGAGCGTTGATACCCAACATGCGGTCGATTTCTCTTTGCTGTGCAGCTTCAGATGCCATACGAGCCTGATTTCCTACTTCCGCCGCTGAGGTGCGCTGCGCCAACCCTTGAGGTCCGTAAGGGTCTACATATGGAGCCTCTAAGGACTCTAGCCCAGTCCTTTCCGAGTCAGTGGCAGGGAAGGAGAAGTATTCTGCGGCCATTGCCAGCATTTCTGGGTCGTCTTTATATTCTTCGTAAACGTCAGGGCGGTTTACTTTTAAACTTGCAATAGCACTGATAGTACCACCCGATAGTCCTCCCGCTTCAGCCATCCGCACAACACCACCGTCGGCCATACGTTGTGGCTGATTCGGCTGTGCAGGTAGACTCGCGGCTTGAGCGTTAGGCACTCCGGTGTTCTGTGTCATGTCAGTCTTCGGCGCGAGAGACTTTGCAACTTGTGCGATGCCCTGCTGTGGTACACCCGCTGCCGACACAGCTTCTTGCGCTACAGTCGGCTGCATTAACCCTTGTTGTTTCTGCGTATCTGCGCGCATACGCTTGCGGCGCTCGATCTCACCCAAAACCATGAACTGCGGTGCAGACCCGGAAGGCTGCTGCATCTCTTGGATAAGCTGCTGCTCAGAAAAGTTTTTGAGCTTGTCTTGAGTGTCGATCATATTAAGCATTATTGGAACGCCTTATACAGAGATAATCCAGAGAGGCCCGCGCCAGTCACCTGCGAAAGTGTGCTAGGGTTTTGTTGCGGACTAGTAGTTGTGCCTGAAGATGTAGTTGTGCCTGTTGCAGCGATAGGCTGACCTGAAAGGATGCCGGTCATGTTGCCGATCTGCTCACGAGTGTAACCTTGCTGTTCAAGGAAGTTAGCGTACTCTAAGTCTAGGCCCGCTTGGCCTTCCGTTTGTATATCTTTACCCACACCTTCGCGTAGTTGTTCGTTCTGGATATCTGTCTGACGGTCAAGCTCGCCGAGCCGAGTAAGGTCGCCTGCGATCCCTTGGCCAGTTTTAAGTGCTGCGAGACCTGCGTTTGTGCCAAACTGATTCGAGGCCTCAACACCTGTCTCTACTCGTCCAAGTTCAGCTGCGCGCCGCTGCTCTGTAGTCATCTGTGCAGCTCTATCGGCACCGAACTGCTTTGCGGCGGCGTCAAATGCACTCTGAGAGCCTTTGGCTTGGATATTCGCCAGTTGACCCAACAACCCTTCTTCTGCAAGACCCTGCTGCACTGCTTGGCGAGAACCGCCGAACGCACCGGCTTGCACTGCTTTCGCATCTCGAGCACCTTGCAAACGATTGAAGTCTGTGACCGCTGCTTCTTTTTGTTGGTCCGTAACCAGCTGTTGATACGGAGACATGTACTGAGAAACATTTTCACCAGTGAACATTGCGGGGTCGGAGTACCCAAACTCAGAGAAGTCACCGCCACCATACTGCCCAAGCGCAGTAGCGCGATCCATGCCTGCCTTGGCGTAATCCGTTGCTGCGCCTAACCCCGGAATACCAGTATCAGCTATGCCGAGCATGTTATTCCGTGCGGCTGTTACGTTAGGGTCGGTGCCTGCAATGCGCTCGCCTGTGTAGGCTTCGTAGGGCTTGTTAAACTCTGCCTCTGCCTTTGCAAGGTTCCGTTCAAAATACGGCTTGGCCCACTCTGGCAAATCTGCCTGAGCAGCGCTGTTAGTCGTTGTTGTATTATATGTTGTACCACCACCGCCACACATAATTAGCTCCTTACGCTTTCTTTGCCATGTACTCACGCATAGTGCGCGGTGCATCGTTTTCGGCTTCGTTTATAGCATCGAGGAACCCGCCTCCATACTTCTTTTCCAGTGCGTCTGCGGTCTTCTTGCGCAGTACAAACTCTCCATCGGCAAGTAATACATCTTGCTGACCTTCAAGGGATGCAGGAACTTTGTCATCCACGCCGGAACCATCGCCCGGTCCGTTGACTTCCCCCGCTTCACCGTTAGCGAAACGCTCTACTGTATCATCCAGCTCACCAGACTGCACCTTGTCTACTAAATCTCGTAGCGCGTCTTCACCATAAGCCGCTAAAAACTGCCCCAATACAACCGCTGATTCCTCTTGAGACTTCTCACCTTTTACTGCACTGACCGCATCGGCGATCATAGTTTTCTCGTTATCGCCCGTTACTTCGCCGCCTTCGGCATAGCCCATGGCGGGGGCCGCAAGACTCGGGCCAAACGATAACAAATCTCGGGTGCTTGACCCAATGTAACCCTGCCCGGGAACACCCATACCGGGAAGCAGTATGGACTTTTCCCCCGCGCCTGATCGCGCCAAAGCGTCTTCCGCGGATGTGTACCCAGTTTCTAGCATAGGCTGTGTTCTGTTTTTAAAGAAGTCAAAACTTGGTTGTGAGGTAAGCCCAAAATCCGTACCCCCAAAAGTGGCTTTTTCTTTTTGGTGGACTTCATTCAGAAAAGTATCTCTTTTCCGGTCAAAGGTCGGGTCGCCGTACTTTTTCTCTATGTAGCTACGGTACAACTCTAGTGGCGGAGTACTACCAGACTGTTGTGATGGCGTCATCATCATGCTCGACATATACGCTGGTGATATCTGGCGACGATCTAGCATGCCGCCCATAGCCATACCTGTAGCTTGACTCTGTTTATAGGCCAGCAGTTGCTCATAGGTTGGATTAACTAGGAAGCGCGGAGACATCGGATCGTTAGGATCATAGTCAGGATTAGGGACAGGCTGAAAAGCTCCTTCCGCTGCCGCTCCACTCATGTCCACTGTCGATGCCGGAAGCCCAGTAGTATCCCCAAGGGCCGTAGGTGTTAAAGATACTGTAGCCGCAGGGATATCGTTGTTGTCGCTGGCCATCATCGACTCCATCGCCGCATCACGGCGCTCTGCCTGTGTTTTGCGATACGCCGCTTCTTCTGCCGAGCCAGCCTCAAAATCCGGTCCTCTGAGTAAACCTCTAAGGCCGCTAACCGCGTCCCCTACAGTGTCCGCAATATTTAAACCGGCTTGACCCGTAGCCCCCTGCGTAATCTTGTTTGTAACTAGCCCGCCAATAAGACCGGGAAGCCCACCGGTAGCGGCACCAAAAAGAGCAGAAGCGTACTTCTGTTTATACGCATCGTTAGCATCTCTACGGATTTTTCGCTGCTTCCCGTCCACCATGATGTTGGCGTAACCGGGACCATCGTCATTGTTGTTACCGGCGCTATAATCATAAAACTTCTTGTCACGGCTACCGCTGTCCTCGGTCAGCTGACCGTCCACGTAAGACATGCCGTCACCCGGGGTGAAGATGTTCGCAAGTGTCTCTTTAAAGCTGTTGCCAGAGCCTTTTTCGTCATCATTGCTGGAATCGTTTGCTGATCCTACACCGCCACCACACATATGAAGACCCTTTTCATTAACTGGTTAAACTATTGTACTACACGTTGCTTATAATTTCCACCCACAACATCGTACCCTAGCTTTTGTAGCATGGCTCCAGTCTTATCGGCGCTCAAACCACTAGAAATACCCATGTAAACTTCCGCAGCGCTACGCTCTTTCGCCCACTTTTCAAAGGCTCGTAACAGCTGTAGGCCTACTCGAGAACCTCTGCTTTGTGGAGAGACATACCACAGTGTGTCGGAGGCTATCAAGTCCGTACCGAAATAATGCTCACCGATAGACCCAAGAAGTACACTATTAAGAGTGCCGTTATGAGTTCCAACATAGGCAAAGTACGTGTCGGGGTTAGATATGAAGTGGTGGACCATTCGACCGCATTTACTTGGGTCGTAGTTAAAATGCCGATATACACTCTCTTGGTGCATCCAGAACCCGAGGTCGATAACCCCCGGTACGTCTTTAGGTTCTATGGGGCGTATCGGCATCCTACGTTAGCCACCCATGTATTTTCTTAGTCTGCTCCACGCGATCGTCTAACCCGTGATACCCGCCGTTCACCTTGCGCGTGATCCGTTTAATGGTCTCGGCGTTTACACCGTCATCCGCAATAGCGAATAGCCCGTTCTTATGAAAAAACCATAGCGCAGTTTCAAACGCATACTTATTAGCTAGTAAATCGGGGTCATCTAACACTTCTGGTAAGTCCATATCGTTTGCAAACGCGCGGACATTTGACTTGCCTGTGAGTTGAAGGAAGCCTTTTCCAGAAAATACAAACCCGTCATTTGATCCCTCTGAATTCCCCATTCGACCATTGTAAACTTTGTTTGCGAGACCTTGCGGGTTTTTGGCATACGGCTTTGCGTCGTCAACCGTTGGAAAGCGCGAGGGCCAAACAGCTTGAATGCGCTCAGGGGTTGAGTAATACAGACCCTCAGTCGTGCGCTTAAAGCCGCCGCTTTCGTGATGAGCCTGCCCAAGCAGGTGCGCGCCTCGTTCAGGAGGCAAGTTAAAATGCTTTGTGATGGCACGAGCTGTGTTCGGCCCAAAACTCCCATCAGCAGTAACGCCAACCCGCCCTTGAAGCACTTTCATTGCCTCGCTCATTTCATGTCTCCTTCCATCACTTCCGCTTGAATAAAGCCTGCGCGCCCCGAACACCGAAACTCGCTGAAATTGCAATTCCAAGGCTGTAAAAATACCAATCCGGCGCTTTGTTGAGCTGCTCAAAGCCACGATCAACCCAACCTTCTGCACCGGGAATCCAACATAAAATCAATGGGATAGACAAAACAATTACGAACCACTCGTCTTTCCAGCTTGACTTTGCGCCTTCTGCCATGATGCGTTCCCAATCGGCAACGCTAGTCTTCTCAGAAAGAAGTATCTGTGCTTTGGCCTTAGCCTCAGTCAACTTTAACTCTGCACTAGCGGCGTTCTTGTCAGCTTTACCCTGCAGCCACGAGCCTGCGAGGTTGGCTATTGGTCCCAGTGCGGCGGTGAATATACTCATTTTCTACCCATCCATGCTGTTGCGCCCATGAAGGCACCGACGATCCCTGCACCTGAAATGTAGAACAAGTTGGAGATATCGCTCAGTGCCGTAACACGGTCCAGAGGTATAAAGAACATTGTAGCCGTAAAGACGCCCATACCTACCAGTGTCCAACGGGCCATGCGCAGTTGGGCTAGGTGTTTGCGCAGTGCATCCTCAGTCTCTCTGATTTCTTTGGCCTTCGTCATCTCGGCATCAGATACAACGCCGTCGCCATCCATATCGTAAGCATCGTACTTCGATTGGTCTTCAAGTTTCTTTGCCGCCATCTTCTATACTCCTTGCGTACGCAATCGCGTACCTCTTGTGGTGCGTTATTATAACAACTTTTCCAGCTTTGTCATATACAACGTAATCCCCGCGTTTATTCTGGTATAACCTCAAAGCAATACGTCACTATATTGGAGTTAGTGATAAGAACGCTTGCCTCATCTTTTGCACGCGCGCACGCACTGCTGTCCCCAAATTGACCAAGCTCATAGTGCGTTACGTTGTTATTCATTATTTGGAACCAAACCAATATCCACATTTACCATTTCCCCTGATATCTGCCTAAGTAATAAAAGCCTGTGACAACACCAGCAGAAGCAATCAAAAATATAACTGCACCAACAATAAAATTGATAGCGTTGTCGATTGCCTCTTGCTTCTTGTAAGCCTGTTCGCGCCTAATTCTTCGCATCTCGCCTTCAATGGCGAGGACTTCTTTCCAAGCACTTGGCCCGTAAGTCCATGATATATGGTCTTTTATTTCCTTACGCATCGCCTCCATTTTCTTTTTCTGGGCGAAGATTTCGATAGCGTTGGCAGAATTATCGCTCATCATTTTGTAAAACGGAGGGTTCTTTGTCTTGTCCTCTGCGTATTGAAAGTCACTAAAAGCGCTACCCCATTTAGCTAGAGTACCGCTCATTTCTTGAATGTCCTTACCAGCGCTAATACCCTGCTTGAGAATATTGAAAGCGCTGGTGGCGAGGCCGACTGCTGTAACAGGATCAATCATACGTCCATATACCTCGCGGTGCGACCTACCGCTCCATCAAGCGGTCTATTTTTTCTTCAAGGCGGTCAAACTTATTCATAATTTGCGATAGCACTTCAGAGCTGTCAGCCTTTGTAACATACTCTTTAGCCATTTCCTCGCGAGTTCTATTCAACAGAATAGTGACGCGCCTTATCTCATCGTGCTGGGATTTAATCCACCAACCCAAACCGCTTATTACTGCGGCGAATACCAAGTTCAAAATTGCGTCCATTTCTATTGCCATTAGAAGACACTACCACCTATAGGGGCAGGGGGCGTAATAGGTACGGAAACATCTTTACGCTCAGGAGTCTCTTTATCAGTCATATCACTATCCTCAATTCACCTGTTGAAGTTTTATATACATCATTTACGGTAAGTCCGCCAGTAAGAGCTGCGGCGTTGTTCGCAAATACAGAAAGCCCCGTCAAATTAAGTGTATTCGCTCTTACAGGTCCGGGGTTTGATATCTGCTGGGCGTACACAGAAAAAGATCGTGTAACCTGCGCCGTATAGGTTTGGCTATACTCAGCTGGGGCTTGAGCAAAGAACGGTACAACAGCGTTACTTATTGACATTACCTTCTCCCGTCGGGTCTTAGGTCGATGCGGGTCGTGCCAAGTCTCCACTGAGTGTTTACTTGATTAGATTCAACTTTTATAGAAACCGCACGTCCCCGCATCCGAACGTCAAGCTGCTCAGTATACTGCGCTATCGGACTAGATACAGTCCGTACGGCGCTCCCACTTTGGGTCTGTGTGGTTCCACTGCCGGGGTAAGTCCGTGCATTTAGCGTGAACGTGGCCAGTGGATTGCCAGTAGAGTTTCTAAATCCTATATCAGGTATAACTCGTTTAACGGACATGAATTGCTCTCCGTCGCCGATATCAACGCCACTGGACTCTATGTAACTGTTAAGCGGGCTTGGAGGGTTCGTACTTCCGTCTGAAAATCCAGTTTCATGGAAGTAAATGTTGCCGTCAGGAGATGCAGCGATAGGCAAACCAGAAACGCCACCCTGATCCCAAGCGGTGCGGTCAATAGTGCCATAAAACCATATCTTTTCGGCGTAGTTATATACAACGTAGCGGTCGTTATTTTGACTAGATGCGGAGGGATAGAACCACCAAACTTCGTTAAATTCAGTGTTGCTGCCCGCCGTGACCTTACTAATCTGAGAAGTGTTTACATTATTAAAGACGTATTCTTCTACAGGGCACGGTATAAGGCTTACGTTACCATCGTAGCGATAGAATACATCGTTGCCCATCCAGTAAACGGCATCTCCGACGGCTACAGCAGCGTTCTGACTCAATATCGAAGTGTTGGTCGATACCTCACTTAGACCAAAGATAAACGGTGCCCCTATAAATTGCATGGCACTAACTGATCTATCAGTAAATACGACGACCTGTTGTTTTGTCTGCACTGCAGCGACAATCTCAGAGCCAGTCCCGATACGTAGTTCTCCGGCGGTGTTTGTTGCTGTCGCCGCCCAATCAGTAAAACTCTCTTGATCCGAAAACCGTATAGTTAGCGGGTCTAGGACGCCCGGGTCTGCTTCAGGATCGCAACCAAAAGCGATAACATGCCGATCTCGTTCGGAAACCAGCACGATATTAGCCGCTTGGGGCTGGGCATTACCACTTATACTAGTAATGTTTACAGCGCGCGAGGATGTCCCCGCAGAGGTGTCCCAGTAGTAAATGCCCCCACCACGGGGGTTTGCCAAAAGGTCTTCACCAAAATTATCCATAGACCAAAGTCGGAGATTAGCCCCCGGGATAGTGACGGAAGCTGCAGAGTTCCAAGCCCCACGCCCCCAAACACCCGCGCCCCAACCGCTACCTACAGCGGCGGAGTCTAGCCCAGTGTTGATCTGATACGCCGCAGCTACAGAAGCCCCACCACCTGTTGCAAGAGACGTGGCGGTCCCACCAGTATCTACAATGTATTTATTAGCGTCTACGACCTCAACAACTTGATGTTCTTTGTTTATTTGGGCCGCTGTTATACCGCCTACGGCAGTGGCTCCAGATAACGTCACATAATCCCCAAGAAAAACTTCGTTACTCGAATCAGTAATCTTTATATACCCATTGCCTGAAGGATTTCCTACATTTACTGTTACAATAGGATTTGCTCCGAGCGTGACAGAGCGACGAATGGGCGTAATGTCTATAGGTTGGGCACCATCTAAAACGTAGAGCTTTTGATTAGTTCCCGCACCTACAAGTCTAGTCCCTATTAAATTTGTCCAAGGGTGGAGATCACGGCACGTTCCAAGCATCGGGGAAGACGTGAGTTTAGTCCATCCGCCGATTGTCTCCGGCATACCCAAACGAAATCTTATTTTGTCGCCGTCACGCCATCCGCCTTCGTTGGTGTAATCCGTAGCATCTCGCACGATACCCGGGCGAAACTGGAGCTTTTGTAGTGGCATCATAAACCTCCGACGGCATTCTTATGCAATAGTTCCGGCACTGGACACGTTACCCGTAACAGTCAGATTCCCTGACCCGTCTATCCGCATGACATTTGTGCCGTTATAAGAAAAAGTTAAATTTACACCGGAAGCTGTAGCAACCCAGCTTTGAGTACCACCCGTAATTGTAATGGCCGACCCCAGCGTGGGGGTAGTAAGCGTGGGGCTTGCGGAAGGCGCTTTAGTATCGAGCTGCGTTTGAATAGCGGATGTAACACCATCTACATATCCAAGCTCTGTAGCCGTTAGTGTAGCAGGGATACCATCAAGAACATTTAACTCCGCAGTAGTCGAAGTCATGCTTGTCAACACATTCAACTCCGCCGTGGACGAGGTCATGTTGTCAAGAACATTTAACTCTGCCGCCGAAGCAGTGACTATGGTGCCACCTAATATCAAAGAACCCAGACTTAAATTTCCGGTAATGTCACTAACATTCGAAGTTGAACCGTCACCTGCGCAGGATACAATTTTAGTAGTATTCCCCGGGATATTAACCCGGGAACCGCCAGAGGCTCCTTGATTAATCTGCACCGTTACTGAGGTGTTATTCCGCATAATGTACACATGTTCAGCGTTGTCCGGCTCGACTGTAAGAACATGCCCGTTAGTAGGGCTACCAGACAACTCCAGTACTTTAAAATGCCCTGTCGAAACCTGACCGTCTGAAATGGTAAGTGTGCTACTAGAACCCGAAAGCCCTAACTGTCCTACACCGTTAGTAATACGATCTAGAATCTCCATATTGGTATTTACGGTGTTACCCCATGTAGCGGACTGTTCACCACTAGCAGGTAGTTCTATCCCGCCGTTGTCTGTATATGTGCTAGGCATTGGTCATCCTCATGCTGCTACCTTCGTCCAAACCGTGCTTGGAGTAGGATTTACATCCGTCCAAGTGTCCCCGGGATTAGGATTTACACCCGTCCAAGTGTTCCCGGTATTTGGTATAATTGGCCCCCAGACAACAGCAACTCCTATATTACCCTGAGCTACCACACCTGTGGGTACAACTACCGCTGTCCCTGTTGTTACTACCGACCCTACACTACCTGCAGCAGAAACTCCAGTTGCATCTACGCCAGCGCCCCCGTCTACCACAACGAAGTCGGCGTTTACTACCGCCGTGCCAGATACACCTGCTACACTGACCGTGGCGGTCCCTGTAATCGTCGGGCTTCCAATTTCGCCCGTACTCTGGACTCCATCGGGGAAGACGTTGGCCGTGCCCACAATACTAGACGTGCCTATCGCACCCGACGCTGCAACATTAGTTACCGATACAACGACATTCTCTGTGGCAAATATTGTGACCTCGTCCACAGCGCCTGTAGCCGCAACGCCAGTAATAGCAAAAACAGCGTCGCCTTTTACTGTTGGAGAACCAAGAACGCCAGACAGCTGTGGTGATGTCACCGCTATATCGGCAGTGCCCACTACCGTAGTTGATCCGACCGCAGACGTAGCGGAAACCCCTGTAACTGCGAAACTTGCGTCAGCAGAGGCAGTTATTGAACCGACAAAACTGTTCAACTGATCTATAGCAAACGTGCCTATCGCACCCGCGTCTACCACTACGATATCGGGATTAACTAGAGCGGTCCCCGCTACGGACCCAAGCGTTAGGCCATTCTGATCCCCGGTAACTGTAACCGTACCAATAGCGGTTGACCCCACAACCCCTGTAGGGACAAATATAAGCTCCCCGCTCCCCGTATCGGCGAGGGCCGCACCAGAAAAGGGAGCAAAGCCTAGCATTGTAAGTCCTTATTCAGGTTTAGTGGGCCAAGTTACACTCGTTGGAAAGCCGGTTTGCTGCGGTACAGCTAACAAGGCAAGTCTATACGCTTCCCACTCGGCTTGCTTTTCAGCAGAGAGAACGTCCCACCTTATAGGGTTGGTAATTATAGGGTCAGTTTCAGTCGTAAGCCTTCTATCACGTTCAATCCGTGTATCATCTATAATCTGCAGTCTAATTTCCTCCGCAGTCACAGCATCGCGCTCCGCTTGTTCCGCAGCTTCTTCCGCAGTGGGCTCTCTTTCGACTTCTCCGTCAAAAAACAAGGTTACTACTTCTTCTTCCGCCATCTTACTACTCCTAAATTTCGTACATCACAAACCGTGAGCCATTGTATATAGTAGGCCCATAAGGATCGACTTTGATCTTAGCAAATTCAAGTCCTCCTTGATTAGTTACAAAAGTAGACCTAACTTGTATAAGTTCGTCGTTGTTGGAACTAACATAGTGCATAGTAAAATCTATCATAGGATAGTTACCTGTCGCACCACTATTTGCGCCCGTTATCAAACAAGTACACTGAACTTGATAATAGTCTCCGCTTATGAAGTGAGTAGAGTTATACGCAATGTTTGAGCTGCTGCTAGTTATCAGGTTAGTACCATCTTTTGTATATATGCTTGACCCCGAGTCCCACCCCCGCCAATTTGTTTGGCCCGGGGCTTGCCAATACCAGCGCATGTATCCAGCGGTCCCCCCCAGCGTCACCTTATCCCAAACCAAAAGGTAGTTCTTATCTGTGTTAGGCGTAGCAAACTCTACAGACGCAACAGAAGACGTAGTCGTTACTGTTGAGCTAACACCCCCCGCTGCCGCAATAGTAGCAGTTGTCGTGGCATCCATAGACGCAATATTCTGCAATTGCCTACTGTTATTAATTACGGATGTACCGCTTATCTGTATAGCCATCTTCGTTCTCCTCTTGAACTATTAGCCGTTAAGTTGTGCTTTAAGCTCGTCAATCTGAGCTTGTTGTTCTTTGATTGCCTCAATCAGCAGGCCAACCATGTTGCCATATGCCACATTCTTCATGCCATCTTCGTTCTCACAGACTGCTTCTGGTAACACTTTCTCAACGTCCTGTGCGATTACGCCTGTAGCACGCGCTGTGAAGTTAGGCTTTTTGGTGTGTTCACCTTCTTTGAAGGCATCGTTATCCCAATCAAAGGTCACGCCCTTCAGTGACTTAACCTTGTCAAGAGCGCCATCAATGGCCTCAATATTCTTCTTGTAGCGAATGTCAGAGGTGCTATTTAAGTCACCCGTAACTGTTACACCTGCACTAGTCGTTTCAACCTTGGTAGACCCGTTATAGTACATTCTGGTTCCACCATTACGAGTGCCCCAAAAATACCATTCATTATCAATATCATTATAGATACCTGAGGTATTGCTGTTGTCGTGCATAAACACAACACGACC
>Ga0209535_1000722_pt1 | contig 23234 bp, 22 predicted proteins | sample LinPmetageLP28_FD_184041 | JGI IMG/M metagenome (GOLD analysis project Ga0209535, IMG submission 184041) | Marine viral communities from the Pacific Ocean - LP-28 (SPAdes) (version 2) | ecosystem: Environmental > Aquatic > Marine > Oceanic | place: Pacific Ocean | collected 2009-08-22
TAGCCGTGCATCTAATGCCGATATTATATCGTCGTAAGTGTCTTGGAAGTAGTTTCGCATCTGACGGTAGAAAGCCTTACCCTCATTGTCTAACTTATCATACTCTGCTTTTAACTGATCGTATTCAGCAGAACGTTCTTTGTCGTCTCGTATAGTTTTCATATACTTTGCATCACTACGAGACGGATCAACTTTTAAGAATGTAGATCGTGGGATTATATTGTTTAGTACTTTTGCAAGGTCTTTGTTCTTGCGCTGCCACGCATGTAGATTATTCAGTATAGAGTCTAAGACTTCAGACTTTTGACGTAGTGCACCACTTTGCTTGTTAATAAGCATGTTCAATTGCTTGGCGAATGGTATTTTCTTTGACGCTATGTCTGTCAAGATGTTTACAGGCAATGTATTAAGTGTCCAGCTCTTAGCTGTTCTTCCTACACCCTCGTCAAATACAACGCTACTGAGTTCAGCTATTTTTTCTTTACCGCTTTCAGGTACTACGTTTGCTATATTTTGAACTAGCCCTGCGGCTCCTTTTTTATTGTCTGCTGCCATGAGCATATTCGGTGCAGCACGTGTAGCAGGTGACGGAGATAGTAATCCTTCTATAAGGCGATCAACTTCTGACAGTGCAGTCGGTGACGGCGATAGACCTAATATCTTACGCACGACACGTTTGATAGCACCTGTAAACTTCTCCCAGCCTGACATCTTACCGCCATCCACCCGGGTGAGAGCTAGTGCGCTTTGGAACTCAGGGTTGCTAAATGCTTCAGCGACAAACTCATCAAGACTAGCTGTGCCATAAACTTCCCCAAATTGCTCGCGTATATTTTCAAGAATAGTCTGTAGCTGCTTCACTTCTGGTAAAGATGGGTTTGCCGCAATCGATGCCGAGGTAGCTGCGTGGGTCATCTCATGCAGTATAGTATGCACGTTCATCCCGTTGTTAGCATCGATGTAAATTGTATTCTGTTCAGGCGAAAACAAACCAGCAGCTTTGCGCCCCGCTAGTGGAGATATGTCATCAACCACTTGTACTTGTGTACCGCCGACAACACTGCCTAGCTTGGCTGCAATCTCGCGGATACGTTTTACTTGGCTCGTTGTAGCAATAGCATCTACCGCAAACTGTAAATCACCACGCTGCAAAGCGTTTTTTATACTTGGAAGTAGCTTTTGGTCTAGTCCATGCACAGGATCAATAAGTAGGAAACCTAACTCACTTTTAGTGTAGGCAAGCCCGTCGTAGTATTCTTGTACTTCTTCTGGTGTAAGAGGTTTATTTTTATTCTCTGGATCAAGATAAACGTACTCATCTTTTTTAGGAACTTTACGCTTTTTAAACCCAAGCCCTGCCATATAAGAATCAAACGCGGTTTGCCCTTTGACTGGCTTAATTGCGCCAACTGCGCCTTCCCCGCGTTGAGCCTGATCTAATTCCGCAGGTGAACGAGTCTGTGCTTCTAGTTTAAGTGCATCAAGTTCACGATCCATCTGTTTTTGAAGTGCTTCGTTATCTTTGCGTTGAATACTTTTAGCTGCTTTAGTTACAGCAATATACGCATCAGAGGGGTTAAACTTAGATGTATCTCTACGTGCGGTTACACTTGCGTTGCGCGTTTCTACGAACGCTTGGCGCGATAAGTTATCAAACACCCACTTCCGTGCATCCATAGCGACTTTTTGAGTCATACCTTTGTAGAAAGCAAACTCTACAGGTGTGTAATCTTTTTCAATGTTTTGAGTCGGGCCTGCCACACTGACTGCACCCATTTCGGCAAGGGCATCAACAGGTCTACGGAATCGTTTAAAGAATAATTTTGCGGCTTTAGCTTGTGGATTAAGTTCTTTGTCAGATGTTTCAAGTAGTTCCGCAACACCTTCTTTATCCACAGCAGTTGTGACTTCTGGTGCAGACTGTGGGTCTACTTGCGTATCGTGATATTCTCTAACTTGTGGTTGCTTGCCCCGATTGCTATCAAACACTTGCTCAATACGTGCTTGCGCTGCTGCATCTTGCTGCGCTTCCATAGCTTGCAATTGTTCTTGCGGTACGGGTGCGGCTTGCACTTGCGGAGCATCGGGTACTTGCACAGGTGCAGGGATGTTCTGTTGTGCTACGCCAGTAACCTGACCCGGTATAGCCGCTTGCTGCATAGCAGGTGTAGCTTCTGTTTGTGGTGTGACTTGTACTGGCGTAGCCGTCGCCTGTTCAGCAAGCTGTTGTACTGCCGCTATGCCTTGCTCGTCAGGGGTTGTTTCTAATGTATCGGGCTGTTCTCTTGTTGCCACAACAGGTGGCACAGTAGTTGACATATCTGTTCCCACTGGTCTTGGCTCAAGTGGTGTAGGCTGGACGGCACTCTCAACTCCACTTCCATCCCCTCTTTCTCCATCCACGCTAGGTTTACTATCTGAAACGCTTGTTCCAACTGCTTCTGGCTCAGGTCTAACTCCTGCATTTTCGACCTCCAATCCGTCTAAGAAGCCTTGCACTCCTTCTTTAGCTTCTGGTACAGAACTTATATTTGCATAGTTTCTAAGTTCGTCAAGAACTCCTTCGTCAGATACTTTTTTACCAACTAAACTCTTTTTAGTACCCTCACGACGGATTAGTGCCTGCTTCGGCACACTAAGACTGGCTAAAAAGTCGTCATCGATTACTTGTTCTTGTGGCGTAACTGCCATACCTTCTACAGGTTTTTTACCTACTTCAATCTGCTGACCAGTCTGTTCGCTCTCGATTGCAGCGGTGCCGCTTTCTTGTGGCTCAAGCCCAGGTAAGTAGTCTTGAGTCTTAGCTACAGCTTTTGCATCAGCCTTTTTTTGTTTTCGGGTTTGCTCGTTAACAAGGTTAGCTTCTTCTTTAACCACTGCCGCACTTGGTGTAGCAGTTTCTCCTGCCACCACAGCCGATTCTGCTGCACGTTGTTCGTCTGTTTGTTGTGCTTTACCTTTCGGTGATGTCGGGTCTGCTGCATTTTTAGCTTCTGTAGCTATTGCCGCGTTAGCTGCTAACCTACGCTCTGCTATAATCTGCTCTATAACGGCAGGGGAATAGTCTTGATCTAGTTCTTCTCTTATAAAATCTTCGTCTACATTTGGGTCTGTTAACCGTGCATCTGTAGCTATCGCCGTCCTAGCAACAGAAATAGCGTCTTCAGTCGGCTCAACCGCAAATAACTCGCCCTGTTCTTGCCCTTTTTGTAACTGAGGAGTTGTTTGTGTGTCTTGTTCAACCTGCCCCTCCGGCCCAGGAGTAGTATCGTCTATTTCTGGACTACGCTCACCGAATGCTCCAAGTGTAGCTCGTGTGCCACCACCGACGAGACCACCTGCAATAGCTGCTTCACGATACTCTGCAATGGCATCTTCGCTGTCAATCGGTAGTCCTGCCTGTGCTCGTTCCATCATCTGTTGACCAACTTCGGTCAAACTTTCAGTTGTAGCACCACTACCTGCACGAGTAGCTGCGCGGGTAAAAATAGATTTTCCTAAAGAACGGAACGCTCCACCTAACAACACCTTGTCAGCAATACCTTCAAGAGCAGCTTGACCAAACGTAGCTACAAGAGCATCGCTAACATCGACTGACGCTTTTTTACCTGCGGCTACTTCATCCTCTTGACGTTGGATGTTGTTACCAAACAAAATCGGCGCGGTTGCAACTGCTGCGGCACCTGCACCTACGGCAAAAGAACCAAGTGCGGTTGCGGTTGCGGCGGCAGGGGCTACGATAGGGGCGGCTATGGCTGCACCTAAACCAAGACCAAGCTGTGGTATTTGTTCGCCAGCAATTTCTCCTGCGTATGTCAACCCTGACATAATACCTTCTACATCTGTAGACTGCATGCGTTCTGGCTGCTCAAGCATTAACTCGCCTAACTCTTGTTGAGCGCGTCCCTCTAGTCCTTGTCCATATTCTGCAAGGAACTCAAGTCCAGACTTCTCACCGATAGTGCCAAGTGTCTCGCCAAATGCTTGTTTGATTTGTTTTTTACCACGAGCAAAACCACGACCTATCGCTGTGCCGTCATCAGGTTCTTCATACTCTCCAAAAGTTTCTTCATACTCAGTAGCAAAACTAGCCCTATCCTGGCTAAGAACTTCTCTTATCTTAGCAAATTCAGTGTTTGAAGGCGCGTCTCCAGCAATAGTGAAGTTGTATCCCTGCCCTGTTTGTGAGTCGATATACTGATAAACACCCATTTATACACGCCTTACGATGTTACATTGATGTCTTTAAATCCACCTGCGTTATCTGCACTAGCAGGATTAACATTAAAAGAAGCATCGAATACTCGTTTTAATTCATCATAACGTGTTGCGGCTGCATCAAAAACTTTCTTTGCTGCTAGTTTAGCAGGGCCAGGTTTTGCTTGCATGTACTTCTCTTCTGCATCTGTCAGTTCAGTGTATGCGCTTGAAAGTGCAGTGGCAGGTATATTTTTACCCGCACGTTGTGATCTAATGTTTGCAATGTCTAGTTGTGTCTGTAGCTTGAGCATGTCAGCGTCAAAAGCTTGCTTACCCTTCTTAGATGCGCTCAAAGCTTTCAGCCCTGCCTGTCCACCTTCGCCGACTGCTCCTAACAACGTAGGAGATTTAGAACCCATTATCTGGAACCCAGCTTGTGCAAGTGCCATCCACTTATCTGATTCAGATTGCTTCTGACGTTCTGACAACATCTTAGCAATGCGAGAATCTGTAGAGCCAAATCCTGCGGAATCGGGATCGGTCACAGGTAATCTTTTGTTGGGGTCATCGTCTGTAGTTACCTTTGGTGCAGGAGTGGTAGGATCACCAATATTTGGATTTTCCATTTCTAAGTCAGGAAAAAAGCCAGAAACTTCAGTACTAATTCCTGGAACGACTTCAGTAGCCCCACCACGTAGAGCGTCTATACGTGCTTCTCGTTCTGCTTCTGACTCAATACCAGCTTCATTTTCTAATTCTCTATCAGCTACAGCATCTTGTGAGGCTTTTATATTTGCGGCTGCTAACCGTGGATCAACTCCTGCTAATACTTGCTCATTAAAAGTTTGATATATAGAAGAACCCACATTTTGTAACGCGCTTGGTATGTTACGAAGAGCTTCTGCTGCGTCTTCTCCCGTTTCCATAGTATCTATACGGCGCATCAATACATTTTTACGTTTTGCTAATGCATTTGCAAGTATTTCATCATTTGCCTGTTCCGCATCAAGAATTTGTTGGTTTATATCAGCAATTTGACCTTCTAAAACTTCTCTTTTATTTGGCACTGCGCCTACCTCTAACAACGACTCTGGCTTTAGGGTACTATCATAAAGACTTTTACCTGCTGCTGCTGCCGCACGGCCAAGAAACGGTACTACATCTCCCATAAAGGTAGGTTTGTCTGTTTCAGCTTTCGCTAATGCCCTTTGCTCTGCATCGTTAGAAACAGACGATAGGTAAGGTATAGGATTAAACCCACCCGATTCATCCCCAAAACCTGCATTTCGTTTTTGAAGAAACTCTTGTGTAGCTGTGCCTATACCTTCAGGGTAGAGTGTATTTGCTACATCTTTAAACTCATCGCTAGCCAGATCCATGCCTCCAAATTCTGTAGCGCCTAGTCTTGGGTCTACGTCTGACATAGAAGATATTGATGGAAGCTCACCTGAATCAACATTTTTAAGGGCGTCGGGAGCGTCATCTAAGAAGGGAGAATATACTTTTGGATTTGATGTTGGCCCTCTTTCATTCATATAGTTTTTATACTTAATAAACATTTCTTGGGCTTGAGGCACGTCGTTAAAACCATTTTCCTCTAAGAATGTTTCATATGTGTACGCAGGATTTGACCCAAAGCCTGTTCTTGGTCTTAACGGATCTTCTGGCAATTCTGGATCATCATCTCTACGCTCATCTGCTAACGGAGCTAGTGTGAAGTCTTCTATATTTTTAGACACGCTTCCGATACCTTCGCCGCCTAGATAAGTGCTTTGTGAAGGATCACGAAAAGACTTATTACCGAAGATACCTTGATCTTCCATTCTTTGTAGGTCACGCCGTTTAAAACCGTCCATGCCAAGCGGTATTCGCCCTATATCTGCTTTATTTAAAAGCATGGACTCTGCTTCACGAACAGCATCTACACCATAATTAGAGATAAGTGATTCTTTATCTCTTCCACTTTGTAATTCGGCTGCAATTTTCATTAAATCAACTTGTTCAAGACCGCTTAATGAGGTGTATTGTGTCATGGGGTTTAGGCCACCATTAGCCATCCTAACAATACCGCCTTCTGCCATCATTTGTGGTTGAGGTGCACGTGTAGCAGGAATTGGTGTGGCTGTGTCCATGCCCGTATTCTGAGCCATGTTTGTATTCGGTGCCATTGCTCGTGCTGCGCCCATAATACCTTCTTGTGGCATACCTGCGGCTGTGACAACTTCTTCTGCTACGGTAGGCATATCGGCGTTTTGTTGGCGTTGGAAGTCATCCCGCATGCGTTTACGGCGTTTTAGCTCACTCAAGACAAGAAACTGTGGTGCAGATCCCGTAGGAGCCTGCATCTCTTGCATTAGTGCGTTATCTGGTAAGTCTTTAAGGCTGTCCTGAAGTTTTAAAATGTTCATGCTGATAGACCTTTATACAGTCCAAGTGCCGAAATACCTGCGCCAAGTGCTTGTTGCACTGGATTATAATTTGCAAACCTTGTTTGCTCCACATCAGGCGTGACTGGTACACCACGTAAAATACCTGCCATACGCTCATATTGTGAGATCGGGTAATCACGTTGTCTAATAAAATCTTCGTAAGCAAGGTCAAGCCTACCCTGATCTTCTGCACGAACATCCCTACCAATCGATTCAAGTAGCTGTGCGCCTTGAATATCTGCTGCACGTTGTCGCTCACCCAAACCTGCAAGACCTGCGCCCAAGCCTGCGAGATTGCTAGCTCCAGATCCTATGGCACCGTATGCTGAAAGACCCTGACCTGCACCGAACTGACGAGACTGTTCTGTAGCTGCTTGTACACGAGCAGCTTCTTGCTGCATAATTTGATCCATACGAGCATTTTCTGCTGCTTCTGCTGCTTGCACTCTGCCCATTTCTGATGCTTTACCTGCCTCAATACGGGCCAAGTCTTGGTACTTAGAAGCCTGAACACGAGCGCGTTCCGCTGCTTCTTGATTACCTGCACGAGCAAACTCAGCCGCTTGTGCTTGTTCTCTAGATGCAAGCTCTGTGTATCTAGCTTGATCTACACGAGCTTGTTCACCAGCTTGACCTGTTTGAACTCTTGCCATTTCAGCAGCACGTCTTGCATCTGATTCCATTCTTGCTGCACGATCAAGTCCGAACTGCTGTGCTGCCTGTTCAAACGCAGACTGTGTGCCACCAGCCTGTATATCACCTAGCTGTCTACCCAATGATTCTTCAGCTAATGCCTCTTGTACTGCCTGACGCGATCCACCAAACGCTCCTGCCTGTACTGCTCTTGCTGATCTTCCCGATCTTTGTCGTTCAAAGTCTAACTCAGCTTGCTGCTTCTGCTCATCAACAACTGCTTGCATATACGGAGACATGTACCTTTGAGCTGCTGCTGCGGTAAAATCTTCAGGTTCTCTAAACTGATACTGTTGAAATTGGTAGTCAGGTCTAAAACCAAACTGGCTAAACTGTGTTGGGTCACGAAATTGATACTCATTAAATTCTCCGAACGGTGTGAACTCTGCCTCTTTAAACCCCTCGTACCGTGTTGGATCGAAAGCGCTAAACTCACCAGTGTCGTAGTTTGCTAGACCACGCAAACCACCTAGAGCCTCTGCCTGTATATCCATACCTGCTTGTGCTGCGCCTTGGGCTTGAGGCATGCCTGAAATACCAGACTGCGCTATGCCGCGTGTCATGGCACGAGAGCCTTGGATGTCACCATACATAGAAGATGGTGCGATGCGCTCACCTTGATACGGCATATAAGTGGACTTCTGACCAAAGCCTGTGATGTTGCCTTCTGCGTCGTAAGTTGGATTGCTCAGATCATCTTGAAACGGCATAAGGGCTTCTTCTGCACCCTGCAACATCCGACGAAAATACGGATCAGCGTATTCAGGTAAGTTTGTTTGACGTTGTGTTACGTCAGTGGGTGTTTGTCTTGAACTGCCCTTGCCCATTTTATAACTCCATTCGGTAAGCTATATATTCAGGATAGAATCCATGTTTTTTCAAAGCTCTACCCCATCCTTTCCGTCCATAGCCCTCTAGATGACTACATCCTAACTCATTTCCGTAGCGGCGCATAGTGTCGATCAGTTGATCTTCCCATTCTTTCATACGTTCTCCGCCTACCCAATCTAATGCCAAGGCTTTCCGTTGAGGGTATATTAAAAGTCGTGTGGTAAATGCAGCTATTATGCTATCATCTTTATCCATTACAACCCAAAGAACGTAAGTGTCGTTATATATGCCATCTAATACATCTATCAGTTCGGCTTTGTCTTTAACTGTCGCTACGCTCTTCTTTAATACTCTCTCAACTTCCTTCCATATCTGGCCTACCGCCTCTGGCGGCACCAAGCTTACCCTCACTACCCCACCATTCTCCTTAACATAGCTGGTGCATCGTCTTCAGCCTCGTTGATTTTGTCTAGAAAACCGCCTCCAAACGCTTTTTCAATTGCTTTAGTTGTTGGTTGTCTTAGTACAAACTCGTCTTCAGTTAGAAGTACATCTTGTTGCCCATCAAGTGTGGCAGGAACCATATCGTCTTTACCTGATCCATCTCCTGGGCCTTTAACCATCCCTTTTTCACCCGCAGCAAATCTAGCTACTGTGTCATCTAACTCTCCTGACTGCACCTTTGTGACAAGATCGCGTAGTGCGTCCTCGCCGTACTTCTGAACAAACATAGCTAACGCTATTTCTGGCTGCTCAGACATCCCTTTAACTGCTTCGATAGCTTCGACAATAACATCTTTCTCGTTCATGCCTGCTTCTTCCATCATTGCATCGGCCTCGGCCTCGCCACCTTTAGCTAGAGCCATTATGCCACCATCTGCATACATGTATGGGTATTGTGGTGTATATCCCGGAGGTGCTGGCGGACGTTGATACTGAAAATAGAGACCCTCGCTACCACCTGATGCAAATGGATCAGGGTTGTAACTCACCTGCATAGGACGTGGCATTGGTGGCCTTGTGTCTTCGTCATCATCCCTTTGTTTCTTGGCTTGCTGCTCCATCATTTGAGCATCAGTCATAGCCTGACCCATAAACGCGGCAGGCATTACCCCCGGAAGCATAGCTCCTGCTGCTGCGCCTTGGATACCACCTGAAAACAAGCTGCCTTCAGTTCCTGTAGGGAGCGCATTTAAAAACTTGCTGCCTTCTATTGAGCCTTGCGCGGCTTGTTGTGCGCCTGTCATAGCTGTACTGTTTTTAAGACCCCCACCACCTGTGAGACTACCCATAACCTTGCCACTTAAACCTGCAAGAAGACCTGTTTTTATACCATCTCCAAGATCTCCAGTTTGTAAAAAAGATCCAAGACCTGCACCAATACCAGATAAAACAGGAGCAGACATGCCCGCCAAGAAAGGTATGCCAGCCAATGCGCCAGAACCAGCTAAAGCAGGTAGACCTATACTCATTAACAGGGGTAGAACCATTTACATCTCCAAAACTTACATAAACTCTAGCATTAAAAGTTTAAACTGGCAATTACGTTAACCATCCATATATCTTATTTGTTTCTTCTTTGCGGTGCTTCAACCCGTTGTAGCCACCGTTTACTCTTTTTGTGACTGTTTTTATAACTTCGTCGTTAACGCCTTCGTCACATATTTCCCATAGTTTATTCCTATGAAAGAACCAGATAGCTGACTCCATAGGGTATTTTGTAGCCACAAGATCAGGATCTTTTAATACTTCAGGCAAATCCATGTCCGTTGCGAACTGAGAATAGTTATTTTTTCCAGTGCATTGTAAGAATCCGCGCCCTCGCCACAGATAACCCTGTCCAGAATTACCCATCCTGTCACCGTATACACGATCAGCTAGAGCCTGCGGGTTACGAGCACAGCTTTCGGCATCACTCTCCGACTTAAAATATTTGCCAAATACCCCTAATATAGATTCTTTGCTGTAGTTTAAGTTCTCTTCTGTATAGCGAAACGTACCACTCTCATGAACAAGTTGTCCTAAGAAGTGCGACCCACGCTCTGGATTTAAAGCGTAGTGGTCACAGATTTTCTTTGCAGTGTTAGGGCCGAACGAGCCATCAGGTGCAGATCCTATCTTTTCCTGCAATGTTTTTAATGCTTCACTCATCTACAAACTCCTTTGACCCGCAAACTCGCTCATACACCATGTCTGATGTGTAACCCTCTGCCCATTTGTTTTCAGTAAAAGTGCAGAACTCCCACAGATCGTTTACATCTGCACTGAGTAGATCAATAATGTCTTGCTGTGCAGATACTGTTCCCTCAAGATGTTCAATATCATGAACCATCCCAGAGATATACCAGACCAACGCAACTAACTGCACAGCCATGGCAAAGACAAGAGCAACAGGTATCTTCATATCAGCCATTTGACTTGCCACCTATATAACCACCAACAACTCCGATTACACCAGTCATTGACATTTGTAGTAAGCCTATAATGTTCTCGTCTAATTCACCACCATGTTCATTAGCCATTTTAAATTCATCGTAGATAATCAAGCCAAGTATTCCCATAAGTCCTACGGCAAGTACTAATACCACGATGTCTTTCATATACTTCATCGCTACCTCTTAAAGAACTTCTGTACGCCACGCACACCAAAGGACGCTGATATGGCGATACCTAAACTGTAAAAATACCAGTCAGGTGCTTTGGAAAGCTGTTCAAAGCCTTTATCCACCCAACCATCAGTTCCTGGAACAAACGCCAAAACAAGCGGTATAGACAGGACAATTACAAACCACTCGTCTTTCCAACTTGATTGAGAACCTTGCGCCATTATGCGCTCCCAGTCTGCGACTGATGTCTCTTTTGAGAGCATGATTTTTGCTTTTGCTTCCGCTTCTGTTAGCTTGAGTTTTGCACTTGCAGCTTGAGCTTGTGACTTCGCATCAAACCAACTCCCTGCTAAATTAGCTATCGGCGCTATCAGTTGAGCAATCATAGCTCTTCCTCCTCAACAACTTTTTTCTTTGCAGACGTGGACTCTTTGCCCATCCATATGCCAAAGCAACCAGTAAGAGCACCCATGCAAACAGATACGAGACCACTCTGTGCAACAGATGGATCAGGCAATCCCATAAACCAATGCACTGCTTGATATGTAAGAATAGTAACTGCCAGCATCATAAGACGTGGAAGAACTTTCCAATCATCCAATACTGTTGCTGGCATTATCTCATCCCTCCAAACCTAGAAGCTAACATGTTTATAAAAGGAGAAAATCTTGACGGAGGCTGCTGTGGTCTGCCACCATAATCTGGTGTACGAGGCAAGCCTACCATGCCCGGTGGCAGTTGAGGGCCAGTACGAGGGCCACCTTTACCGCCGCCACCCATAACCATGTCCATGCCTTGTTGATAGTCAGCTTGATCTGCCATGCCCTGTGCCATGTTATTAATCTGCTGCCGTTCTGCTACACTCATCATTTCCATAGGGCGAGGGGCAAGACGCTGTGCGCCACCAAGAGTTGCGTAGTTTTGTGCCGCGTAATTAAACGCTGGGCTTGCATTCGGGCCTTGACGAGCTGCTGCCATATAATATGGCATTTGACCTGCACCTTGTTGAGACTCAAAAATGTTCAACGCCTCACGACGCATATCAGGTGTGACTCTAGGTTGCTGTGGCTGTTGTTGACTCTGCATGTATTCGTTGTACCTACGAAGGTTTTCAGCGTACTGATCTGTCATGTCTGGAGCTTGATCAGCGGTCTGTTGAGATGAAGAGCCGCCGCCTCTATTTCTATTTCTGTTCCTAAATTGTTCATTAGCTTCAAATGATCTCTGTGAACGTGTATTGTAGTTATCTAAATCTGAGCCAGTATATCTTTGCTGCCCAGTTGCGTGTCTAAAATCATCTCTAATTTGCCGCCCAGCACTTCTAATGCCACCCATTGCTCTATCCACTATAGACCTTTCTGGTCTTGAACGAGGTCTTGGACTTGATGATGGTCTTGGATTTGCTGATGCGCTAACTCCTTGAGAACCAAATTTATCTACACTAGGCATTATAAAGTCCCTCCGTCTGCTGCTTGCGGCATTGTCACTGTAATCTTAGTGTGCCGTTTGGTTTCTCCTGTCCATGCTTTTCCACAATCAGGGCAGTTACCATCAGGATATGAAGCAACTTCTTCTGGTGTGTCCACTAAGTTATCGCAGTGATGGCACTGTAACTTGTCTTCAGATGTGGAAGGCTTCCACTTTGAACCATCCATTAATGTAATAATTGTTTCGTCACTCATACTACTATCCTTAATTCACCAGTTGAAGTTTTATATACATCATTTACCGACAATCCTCCAGTGACCGCCGCAGCGTTGTTTGCGTATGTTGGTAAGTTTAACAGATTTAAAGTGTTAAATACAGCAGTTCCTGGATTCTGTGCTTGAGTAAGATAAACAGAAAACGCTCGAACTACTTCTGAAAAATATCGCTGATCGTATGCTTGAGGCGCAAGTGGAAAATACGGGACTGGTGCTTCTTTAGTAGCCATTATCTTCTTCCATCCTGTCTAATGTCTACACGAGGTGAGCCAAGTCTCCAACCAACACCTGTCTCACTAGACTCCACTCTTAATGCCATTGACCGACCACGAAGCCTTACATAAACTTGGTTCGTAAACTGCTCTACAGGAGCAGTGGCTGTTCTAGTTACTGTCTCGTCATCAGTTTGTAGGTAGTTACCACCCGGAAAGTTTCTTGCCTTCATGGTGAGTGTCACACTTGGATTTAATGAAGTGGAGTTTCTAAAAGTAACATCAGGTATTACTTTACTTACAAAAGAAAAGTTGTTTCCATCTCCGATGTCAAACTGACTAGATTCTATATACGCACTAATAGCTGTAGCAGGTGCTGTGCTTCCGTCGTCAAAACCATTTTCATGATAATATAAATATCCATCAAGACCCGCTGCAATTGGATAATCCACAACCCCACGATCTGTCCATGCCCCACGATCTAATGTTCCGTAGTACCAGATGTTCTGCATATAATTGTAAACAGCATATCGATCTACTGTAGAGCTACCTGATGAACAATAAAACCACCAAACTTCTGAATACGCAGTATTTGACGCAGCAAATATTTTTTCTACCTGTCCTTCGTTAAAATCACTAAACACATAATCTTTTACACTACATGGTATCTTTTGAACTGAACCAGTATACACATAAAACTCATTAGCACCCATCCAATATACATTGTCTTCGATGGCTATTGCGGCATTCGGACTTGCTATGGTTATATTTTCAGAAACCATATTGATGCCGAATGTAAACGGTGGCCCTAAATACTGCATTGCGTGAAGAGATATATCGGTAAACACTAGAATTTGCTGCCGTGTTTCTGTTGCCGTAACAATCCTAGAACCAGATCCCACAAGCAAATCACCTGCTGTATTTGTAGTAGTCGGTGTCCAATCAGCAGCGTCTTCTTGATCGGAGAACCTTATCAATAACGGGTCTTGTGTAGCACTTCCTAACGGATTACAGCCAAAAGCTATAACATGCCTATCTACGTCAGAAACAAGAACTTTTGCTGCTATAGTGGGAGTGTTGCTTGCTCCTGACAAAGAAGACAGAGGCACGGCTCTTTGCGATAGAGGAGTAGATGCAGACGCATCCCAATAGTAAACACCACCGTTGTACACGTTGATAATTAAGTCTTCACCAAAGTTATCATGTGACCACAAGCGAAGCGTATCTGTTTGAGCGTTAATAGTAGCTGCTGAGCCCCAAGCTCCTCGTGACCAAGTCCCTGCACCCCAGCCATTTCCAAATACAGATGTCTCTAATCCTGTATTGATTTGATATGCACCAACGACAGATGAGCCTCCGTTACCTGTATCTGAAGAGTTTGCTGCTACAGCGACGGGAGTGTAGTTTCCAGCAGATGTGATATCGGCTACTGTATTAACTTCACGAGCAATAATTGTGTAGCTGTTACTATTAACAACGGCAGCTATTTTATATTCTTGATTTAAAACATTAGCGGTAATATTACCACCAAGAGTAGCCGCGCCACTAAAAGTTACAAAATCACCTTCAACAGCTTCATGGTTTGTATCAGTGACTGTAATGGTAGAAGATGTATTTGTTGCCGCAAAGGTTACATCTCCAGCGGATGTCGTGACTCGTATTGGGGTTATGTCGTAGTAACCTTGACCACTTTCAATATAGTATTTGTCACTTGTACCGACACCTAAATAATTATCTAAAGCAATCGTTCTCCAAGGGTGCAATGCACGGCAAGAACCAAGAAAAGATTTAAGACCAAGCCTTGTCCAACCGCCGATCTTTTCTGGATAACCCGCTCGAAAACGAACTTTATCCATGTCAAACCAACCACCCTCATTACTATACGAGGTAGTTTCTTTATTGATCCCTGGTTGAAACTGAAGTTTGGTTAGAGGCATTATGCGTCCTTAATTAGTTCAATTGAACTTATGGTTTAGTAGGCCAATCATCTGATTCTAGATGAGGCCAGTTGGAATGTGTAGTTATATCACGTAACGCTTGACGATAAGCTGTTTTATCAGATGACATAGTTAGATCAGAACTTGCCCACCAATCTGTTTCAGCAATAAGGCTATCTCGTGTTCTACGATTTTGATCTGCTGCACTACTGTCTAATTGAGCCTGATATGCAGTTTCTTGCTCCGCTTTAGTTTGCCCACCTTCAATATCAGCAAACATATCAACAATTTGCCATGCGTAGACCCAATCGCCATTTGAGTTCTGCTCAACACCATTTCTTACTGCATGTTGATATTGGCCTATTCCCTCTGTTGGGGCAGCGGCAATCATAACTGGATCAATATCTAATGCGTCACAAACATCGCTGTTCCAGACTTTTGGGAAAGAGATATTAGGATTATCACGCCTTAACTCGCCTTGAGTTTTAATTTCACCTGTAGTTTTTTTGCGATATTCAGTCATCAGTTGTTACTCCTTTTTGACCTTGAGTTATGCCGCAACTGCATAAAATAAGTATGTGTCTCCATTAGTATTGATGGATTGATTAGTGTTAAATTTTACATTGAATCCTGCGCTATAAGCATCAATCGTATCTTGATTAAAAATTAAACCTGCTTGGTTTTTGATATACCAAAACGGATCGCCAGAAGCTCCTAAATTTGCCTCATCCCACCAATACCACTCTCCTGAAGAGTTAGTTTTCTTTATCATAAGTAGACGTATGCCGTTGCTAAAACCGCAATCGACGTTTTGATTAGTTCCATTTCCTGTGAATGTTCCTACTTTTGAAACGCCATCTAAATTCCCGAACAGCATGACCATATATTCGCCTCCACTAACTGAATAATCTGCACTTACATAAAAATTTGACGTTGTAGGAGTTGTAGAGTTCCAAGTAGTTTCACCTGTTTGTAATTGATAACCATCATTTAAACGCAGTCTGCCTTGATTACCAAATGGCTTGGCATAAACAAAAGTCAGCATGATTGAATCCATCCTAGTAAGCCACATCATGCCTACGTCACCTGCTAAATTATGAGGTACTGTAAGATTACTGCCTGTGCCACGATATGTAGCAACATCAAAGCCACCTGCTTTTCTTTGCCACATGTAGCCTAAATCACCAGTGCCATTTGAGCTATCCAGAAACCCATTTTGGTGATCATAGTTTTGACCATCCCATGAATACCAAAAATTCCCTGAATCGTTGTCTATTTGGTCAGTGTATCTATTTTGAACAAGCCTAGCGCCCCAAGTTATGTCATCGGTTGCACCACCACCAAAATTCATATCAAAAGAAGCATCAACAACAAATCCTGTTGGAGAAGACCAGCCCGGTGGTTGATTACTACCTGCATTTCCATACGTTGCTTTAAATACTTCTGCACCTGTTTCTGCTTCAGCCATTGGTCTGCGTATAGCCATGTATACATAGCCAACGCCAGATCCATTAGCTTCGTAATTATCTGTCTGTAGCTGAAATCCATCTGATCTGAAAGCAATGAAAGATTGTGGGTTGCCTTCAGCAGAATTATACATCGGATACAAAACCTGATCCTGTTCTGCTGATGAAACACCTCTCATGCTGTCAAACATTACCCCTGCTTGACTGCTGCTATAAGCTTTAATTAACACAAATTGCGGCTCAAACCCTAAATTTACTACTGTTCCATTACTTTCGCTGCCGTTTCCGGTGTAGGTTCCGCACTTAATTATATCCTGATCTGCTGTTTTTCCAAATGTTCCACTGTTGTTATGGTTTGCAAAAATATACGCCACATAAGTCCCATTGTTTTCATTAACGTCTGCAAAGCTACTAACTGTAAATGTAGTAGCAGTGGGATTTATAGCAGTTGAGTAATCACCAAACCTGTACTGTCCATCTGACTCACCTTGGCTAAGATTTAACTGAAGATAATCATCAGGCCTACCACTGTGGTAATAAGGCCAATTGCCAGTTGAGTCCGTCCTCTTAATTAGAACCATGCCCGGACTCGACCCTAGTGAATGCGAAATTGCTCTACCATTAGTTCCATTTCCGGTGTAGGTAACTATGTCAAAAAAATTTGAGTGCTTGGCAAAACTCCAAGCTACATACTCGGCATTACTTGCGCCATTTGAGCCTGTGTTACCTGTGCCATAAGTAAATCCATTTGTCTGTACACTGTCGCAAACCCTACGCCCCTGACTATCACCATTTGTATCTAATGCGTCAGTACGATTAGGTATTAGGTTACTTTGAATACCTGTTACTGTATCACACAGAGCATGATTGAAAGCTGATGAACGGCACTTAAACCAAATCATTCCCCCATTTGTAGATAAATCCGTACCACTTTGAACAAATGTTGCATTTCCGTTATCTGTGGCTCTATATAACGTACTGCTAAATATACTTTCTACATTTACCCCGTCACCTGCGGCAGGTGCAGCCGCTAATTTCTTAAACGCTGACATTAAGCTGAACTCCCAATCCAAACGCCATAAAGCGTTGAGCTAATTTTAAACAAAATCACAGTGTCGGACGCAGTAAGTGTTGGTGCAACATTTCCTGTGCGAGAAATCCAATAGATCGTAGGCCATGTGATTGTGTAAGATGACGCGCTTGTCAAATGAAGAGACATACTCTCACCAGAAGATAAGCCGTCAGTGAATGTTGTGTTGGCGCTTATTGTTTTAGTTTGCATTGTGCCGTTGTTTGGGTCTAAGGCTGTGCCTGTTAAAGCATACACCGTTTCAATAATCGCATTGGCAAACTTAACGTCTCCAAGTGCGTTGGCAGTGACAACCTTGCTTGCCTGTGATGTGCCTAACGTTGTAATATCGTTATAATTCAACTCTGCGGCTGAAGCTGTTACTCCGTCTAAAATGTTTAGTTCTGCTGCTGTAGATGTAATAGAAGACCCAGCAATTTGTAATGTTGTAGCATTGACTTCCCCAGAGGAGCCATAAATCACACCCTTGCTGTTTGCGACTGTACCTGCGCTTGAACCATCTAAAAGGTTTAATTCCGCCGCTGTAGAAGTTATCCCTAAATTAGTTAATGCTGTTGCAGCACTTGCTAGATCAGACAAGTTATTAGTTGAAGTTAGTAGATTAGATAGGTCTTCTGCTACGGCTGTAACTGCGGCACCTGATCCCGCGCCATCACAAAATATAATTCCTGTATCACCGTTGTTTATAGTTACATTTGCACCTGAACCTTGAGAAAAGACACAATTATGACCCGAAGAATTTTTTACAAAATATAACTTTTGAGCATCGTTTGGTGCTATCGTAATAGTGCAAGCTTGTGATGCGCTACTTAAAACAAGAACCTTATACATACCATCTGACAATGTTCCGTCAGTTGTAGTTAGTGTATGCGTTGCGCCAGAACTAGATAAATTAATCGTGCCTACGCCGCTTGTAATTCTGTCTATAATATCAAAGTTTAAATTAGTGGTATCGCCCCATGTTCCAGACTGTTCGCCTGTTGCGACTTTCTCAATACCTCCGTTTGTTGTATATGTACTTGGCATCTATATCACCTTTATGCTGCGATTTCTGTCCACGTTGTCCCCGGTTCAGGGACTATTCTACCCCAAATTAATGGCGATGTCACCTCACCAGTTGCTGAAATTCCCGTTGGCGAGACAACCGCTCCGCCAGTAATAGTTACACTACCTACACCACCTGTGGCTTGAAGACCAGTCGGTATTGTCGTAGCCCCACCAGTTGCCACGGCTGATCCTACTTGTCCTGTTCCACTAACTCCTGTCGGGGAAACTATTGCATCCGCAGCAATTGTCACTGATCCTACGCCACCCGTAGCAGATAAACCTGTTGGCGGTACATTTGCTGTTCCTGTGATTGTTGGGCTTCCTATGCCACCCGTGGCAGCTACACCTGTTGGTTGAACAACAATACGTGGAGTTACTGTAACTGATCCTACTTGACCTGTACCAGCTACTCCTGTAGGAGATACCACTGCTCCAGCAGCGGGTGTCGGAGATCCTATTTGTCCTGTACCAGATATTCCAGTTGGAATGACTGTAACATTAGATACATGAGAGGCAGATCCTACTTCACCTATACCAGCTACACCTGTTGGTTGAACAAAAGAATTACCACCAGTAGACATACTGCCTACAAAACCTTGTCCCTCAGATCCTGTAACACTAACAACAATTCTAGGAGTGGCAACAGCAGTGCCAACCTGACCTGTACCTGCAACACCCGTAACGGAAAAGTTTGCTTCACCTGTAACAGTGACAGATCCTACACCACTTGCGCCTACTAGACCCGTTATCGGGGGAGAGATGTCTACAACACCGCTATCCCCGTAGGTAGTTTCAGAAAAGGGTGTAAAGCCAAACATTAGCTATTCCTTACGCGTATGCAGCAGCAGATAATACGCCTATCCAATTGCTACCGCCATCTCTTGTATAGAAGACATATAGATTACTTGCCCCACTCGCAGGAGCGTCAGGCGCACTGCCACCTGCCCAATCCACAGTACCAGGCCATGTGAGTGTATGAGTACCACCTGCCGTCACCTGTAAAACGAAGCCTTGGCTGTAGCCGCTAGATGCACCAGTGAATGTAAAGGTCGTGTTACCACTCGTTGTAATACTAAATGCACCGCCATTATCTACGTCACATGTTGGACTTGTTCCTGATAGTGCATCATAATCTTCAGCTAATGAGCCGTCTCTTATAAACACACCTTGAGTGTTAATATAAGTAGACACACCACCAGCTTGAAACTCTATTTCGTTAGTACCAAAACCTATTTTCGTATCTGTGTCACCAGTGTGGTAAATTTCAGATGCAAGATATATGTCATTTATACCTGTTATATTATTGTTGCTTAGTTCTAATGCTCCACCAGTAGTAATACCTGCATTAAACGTAGCTGCACCTGCTGCTGACATGTCTAGGGTAAGGGCAGTTATTACAGAACCACCATCGTTACCTTTAAATAATAAATCGGCATCTCCAACCATAGAACGGACAGTGAGATCGTTGCTTTCATTTCGCAACATGCCAATGTCGCCACCATTATCTCTTATACGAATAATACCACTATCAGCATCTAAATAAATTTCCCCTGCAACGTCTAAATTTAAATTACCATTTTGCGTATCAATAGTTCCATTTGTGCCATCACTACTAAGCCTTAAATCTGACCCTGCTCCTGCAACAAAAAAACCATTGTCAGGAACTTTTACATCATGGTTAAAATAAGCAGACCCTGCATCTGAAAAGTCTAGGGTAAGGCCAGTTATTACAGAACCACCGTCATTACCTTTAAAGATCATGTCTCTATCACTGGCTCTTGACCAAATTACAGCATCTGTACTACTATTTTGAAAAGTTAGAATTGCCGTGCCGTCATCAAAAAAGTTTATATAACCACCGTTTGCATCAAGCTTAATATCAGCAGCAGCATCTATTATGAAATCATCTGTTGCTGTAATAGTATCAGCATTAATGGTAATTTCATCCACAGTTAGGGCAGTAGCAGTGACTGATGAATTAAACGTAGCTGCTCCTGCTGCTGACATATCAAGGGTGAGGGCGGTTATCCCAGAGCCACCGTCAGTACCATTAAATTTCATATCTTTATCAGAAATTTGTGAGGCAATAACTACATCACCACTAGATTGAAATATTTTAAGATGCTCTGTTCCTGCATCCCTAAATCTAACATCAGCACCGTCTGCATCAAGAACAATGTCACCACCACTATCAATAGTAAGATCCCCTGCATCAGATATAGTTGAGCCATTAATTGTAATGTCATCTACAGTAAGAGTTGTTAATGTACCTAAAGATGTGATGTTAGTCTGTGCAGCCGTTGTAACTGTACCTGCTGTTGTTGCAGTGGCTGCGTTACCAGAGGTATCCTGATTACCTGATGTATTAACACCGGGTAGATTTATACTAGCAGAGCCATTAAAAGATACACCGCCTATATCCCTAGCCGTTGCTAAAGTAGCCGCTGTAGATGCAGCGACATTAGTCACATTGCGCCCGTCTGCGGTGTCTATATGTCCACTCGCATCAAGGTATACAGCTTTTTCGGCAGGTTGCGTAATAAATACATCCGCAGCACCTGCCGTTAAGTTTATGGCGTTTCCTGAATTAGAACTTTCAAGAATAGTTGTTCTGGCAAGCGTTGTTCCAGATGAAGTAAACGTACCAAGCCCAACCTCAAATTGCCCTGTACTACTTTCAAATATAGCGTAGTAAGTTGTATCGCTATTAGAAAGAACAGAGGTAAAGGTTTGGAATCCTGTTACGGCCCCGCCTAATGTCAGAGTACCTGTCCCCGTGGTTGACGTAGTTTCTTTTACTCGATCTTTAACAACAAGTGCCATCGCAACAATCTCCTATCTAGTACCGTTTAGGCGATTCTTATAATTGCGTTTGAAGCATCCGCTGTTGGAAAAGCAATTTGAAAGTCACCCGCCGTAGATGTTTTATCTCCACCAAAGTCCAAAACAACTATACTATTAGCCGTACCTGATCCACCACCTTCAGTAGTATTGTAAACTAATGCACCACGAGCCGTAATAGTTGCAGATGTAAACGTAATGTCTGCAAAGTCTGTAAGCGCAGTTGTACCTGAAGTAGTTGGATCAACACGGGTTAATGTGCCACCGCCTGCGGCATAAGAACCAGAGTTACTTACTTCGTTTGAAGTTGTGTAAGCTGTGGTTGCCGCATTAAATGAAGCACTGTTAGTGTAAAGCGCGATTTTGAAAGTATCTCCACCGCTGTTTTTAAAATCGTGACCACCCTCAAGAAGCTCTTTCTTAAAAGATGTACACATAAAGTTTCCAGAAAAGGCCATGTTAAAGTCTCCTTATAAGTTCAGCCAGTTGGGGGTGACCTGCATCAACAAGCGCATTACACACAGTTGTTCGGTCACTACGAATAGCCTGTCGCATGTAACTCGCAACAAGCGTCTCAATGTGCTTTGAAAAAGCACGAGCTTGATCTCTAACACCGGGATGGGTGCTATCGGAGACCGATATGATCTTTTGGACACACTGTTCCGCAAGTTCATCTGGGGTAAAGCCACGATTTTCTGTAGTATTAACACCTACTACACTGTCATATCGTGGTACACTTACATCTATTTTAAACATCTACATTTCCACCCTTGGCTGACCATCACGGTAATCATCACGTTTTAATCTGCCTTCACCTAACATCATTAATCTCTGCATTGCTTCGTTATATCTCTCCCTATAAACAGCAAGGACATCAGCCTCACCCTTCATATAAATGTACGCCTCGACTAAGGAGCCATATAATAAAGCTTCTTCTGAATTGTCACCAAGCCATGATGTGCTTGACGTAACGATTGAAGGAGGATCAAAATAATAGTGCAATTGAACTTCATAAGTAGAGTCTGGAGTCGGACCAAGAATAAAATGCCCCGGAGAATTGGTTGACTGAACGTCTCCATCAAACTCTGCATAATACTTTGGAAGTCCAGTTGTGGTTTTGTTTGGGTACGCTTCACGGATAAAGTTTACATCTTTAGGAAGCATAAAAGAATAGTCGCCAGATCCGTCAATTACAGCAATGGAAAACGGTGCCAAGAAGTCTGAAGGTCTAGCAAGGAACCTATTTGACGCTGCCATATTCGCAGTTACGTTTTTGCGAAGTTCTGGAATCAATACAGTGCGATGTATTTTTTCTTCTGTCTGGCGCACAAAAGTAGGTATCTGAGAAACAAAAGATGTTTCCAAGTTTTCAGTGTAGTCTTTAATCGCCTGTATTAATTCAGAATAGTTCATTTGAACTTATCCATTCCTTGTAAAATTTCCACCACGGGCTGCTGCACCCATACCACGGCACTTGCCACCCATGCCCATCTTACTAACTTTACCGCCACTAGCCTGAAATCCTATTCTATTGCGAACTTTTGTGGGTAACTTACCAAGACTTGTCTTCTTCTCTTCTGGGACTGGTTTAAGGTTCTTTTTATCCATGGTTACTTATCCTCATTATAAAGGTTATCAAATACTCTATTTACATCCAGTGTATAGTCTAAATCGCTTTTTGAATAGTGTATATGTTGTGAAGGTCTAAAATCAGGTGCGCCTTGTCCAGTTTCAAACCAAGCAGGATGTGTTACTCGAACACGATTATTAGGGAGTGCAACAACGTTGCCTGTCCATTTACCTGCATCTAGTAGTTGCATGACATGACTTTGCTTATGTTGTGCAGGGTCGTCAGCTATTTCGTTTTCTGAATAGTCAACGGTAAACAAGTATTTTGCAGGATACATATCACCGTCTATTTTAGCTAACCAAGGGCATGGTGTAGCTCTGTCAAGAACATACACAGCGTGTGTATGGGATGAACAATCCCAAGGTTGTGCATCGTGTACTTCCATAGGTTCAGGCCACTCTTCAAGTGGTTCATCTGCAACCAATGCAGTTATAGGCATTCTAGCCCACATTGCACCGCCATGTACGTTTTCATCGCCCTCATCATCAGCTTCGCAACCTGTAAAGATGATTTGAAAGCTTAAACATCTGTTTGGCATAGTTGTTACGG
>Ga0209535_1000723_pt1 | contig 23202 bp, 37 predicted proteins | sample LinPmetageLP28_FD_184041 | JGI IMG/M metagenome (GOLD analysis project Ga0209535, IMG submission 184041) | Marine viral communities from the Pacific Ocean - LP-28 (SPAdes) (version 2) | ecosystem: Environmental > Aquatic > Marine > Oceanic | place: Pacific Ocean | collected 2009-08-22
GGATTTGAACCCACTACCTTCAAGATATAAGCTTGATGCTCTAACCAATTGAGCTACGTTCCCAATTTGGTGCGCCTGTTTAAATCGCAGTGGCGTCATCAGCGAATGTTAAAATGTCAAAGAACTCCAGTACGCCCACTAGGATTCGAACCTAGGACCTACAGCTTAGAAGGCTGTTGCTCTATCCAGCTGAGCTATGAGCGCATATTTTAGTACCCGGGGCGGGGCTCGAACCCGCACTCACCGTTCGGCGAATCAGATTTTAAGTCTGACGTGTCTACCAATTCCACCACCCGGGCATTCGTTTTATGAGGCTAGCTCCATAACCATATTAATTACTTTATGCATATCCTCTTCAGTCAACTCACCATGTATGTCTTCATGACGTTTTGTAAAATAATCCAGCTTATCGGGGTTTTGATTAGCAATGTGATAAGCAATCTTGGGCAAGTAACCCTCTGGATAGCGGTCATTTTTCATGTTGTTGTTATTTTGCATTTGTTTCTCTCGCAACCTTACCCCGTAAATATACGAATGGATCTTTCGGATTCCACAAATTTTCGCGGAGATTTTTAAATTTTCTTCATTTCCTTTATGTGCTTACACTCACGTGATTTGGCACGCCACACACCAGGGCAATTACAACTATACTGTACCTTACCAGTAGGCAACATTGTTTTCTTTGCTGTGTAGGTAATATCAGGATTACTTTTAGAAGTAAACTTTTTAGTAATTACATCAGGTTTTTGAACTTTACGTTCAGGACGTTTCCACATTACATCACTCAACTGTGCTTTAGGGTGAACTTCAACCCATTCAGGTACTAGATATTTTTTATCTCTAATATTAACAAATGCTGGGGGCATCCAGGATTTTTGTTTATACATAACTCGCTGCACAGCATACGATTTTGTTTTCCCGTCAGGTTTATAAGTAAATGCAGATGATTCTTGTGCGATTATTTCTTCGACACCATCCTTAATAACTTTGAAAATAGCCATATCTGTAACTTATTACGTAAATATACGAACCAATTTTCAGGCTCCCGAGTATTTAATATGACGGGAGCGTGACTAATTGGTTTGCCTTCTCTTTTAAGTTCAATTTCTAAAGACCACATATTACACATAGTCTTAAATACTTGTGGGTTATAGGCAGCTATGAAGGCCAAGTCATTTTCAGACATGGTCTCCATAGCTTCACCTACTGTTACTGGTTCATTATTTTCTAGCATAATAATCGTTCAAATCCTCATCCTCAGGTTTGAGGTATGTAGGTGGTTTGAATTTCGATTTTTTCTTGCGTTCTTTATAAGAAGGATACTCATTTTGCATCCAACGATCCCACTCTTGAAGTTGATCGTAACGCTGGTTATTACTATTTTTACTCATTTTCCTTGTCCTCTATAGGATTTTTTATAATGTTTGGACGTTTTGTGTTTGCTGGTTTTTGTTTTAGCGTGAACACCAGGCCTACTCACTGAGCTATCACCTTTATAAGCAAAGGCATTGATTTTTTTAGCCATTTTTAGTTTTTAAATAGTTTATTGCTTCTAAAATTTTTTGACAACCTTCATATGCTTCTTCATTTTCAAAATGAATAAGGTTAGTTTTTAATGTATGAATGAATTCATCTCTTTGAATGGAAAGGGTATAATTTGCTCCTTCTCCCTCAACTTCAATTTCAAAAACTGGAAGTTGTTTTTTCCTAGTATCTATATTATTTAATACAGCTTCTACAATTTGTTGTGAGATTGTGAACTTTTGATTCTTAGCCATCTCTAAGAAATCACTATAGTTTTCAACCGTAATTTTTTTTACGTATACCACTTTAAAATAAATCTAAAAAATTATCTTTTATATCTTTTGACTTAAATCTACGCATTTTTTCATCCTTCTCCAAGCTTTTTGTTGCAATTTTTTCAAGATGTTTACGTTTTTGAGTATCATAATCATCTACTAGCTTTTGATGTTTTTTCTTACGTTTCATATTCTAGATACTAAATCTAACTCATTATCTTCTTCAAGGCCTAATTCTTTTAAACGTTGTAAATGGTAATTATCAATTTCCCAATCAACTTTACTTTCATTTACTGGTTTATGTTCTTCTAAACCCTGGACCTGTTTGTCACTAAATATATTCCCGACTTGGAGAAAATAACAGTTATAACAAAGGAGTTCTACATTATCTAATTTATAATTTTTTTTACTACCATCTTTAAAATGCATAAGTAAAGGAACTCTATAATCTAATACTCTACGTTCACTAAACTTACAATTACTGCAACATTCTTCGAGATACCCATCTGCAACTAATTTATCTTTAATTTTATTAGCATCAAAGTGAGAAGAATCAACTCTCCCTTCAATAATATCTAATATTGCAGGGGCCTTTTTCCCGCCGTTTAAAAATTTAGGAATACCCTTACCTGATTGGTTTTTATGTTGTTCAAATATATTCTCGTAACCTTCTTCAGTGGCATCATAGTTTTTAGCCCATTTCTTGTAGTGAATATAAGAAACACCCAAATATCTGGCAGCTGCTCTGTTACTTTTAGTTTTATTAACGGCAGCTTTAATTTGTAGCTTACTAAGTGGTTTAGCTTTAGGCATTATAATTTCATCATTTCTTCAGCCCAATACATTAAAAAGTCCCAAAGATCATCTATTGTATTAAAAATATGTTCTTTACCCGAAGAGTCTATAAAAGGATAAATTTCACCCTCGTCACTTTTTCTACCATAGATATAAAAAATAATAGCCGAACCTGCTATTTCATCAAAGCTAAAGTGGATAAATTTTTCAATTAATTTGAAAAAAGGTTCATCATAAGTAGAAAAATCAGCCCCATATTCTATATCTATATCATTTTGCCGTTTCCAAACATTTTCATATAATTCTATTATTTCAATAAATTCATTTTTTAGTTTATCTTCTTCAGTGGTGCCATCAAAACGCATAGTAATGTTAGATCCTAAAATCTGTTCAATTACTCCTTTTATTTCCTTTCTTTGATTCATTGACTTCCTCTTTTAATTTAACTAATTTAGCACATTTAGAATAATTTTCTTGTTGCTCAAAAAATTTAATAGCAGTATCTAACACTTTAGAAAAATTACGTTCTTCTAATACTACAGAACACTCTAAATTAGGAACATAACATACTCTAGCAGATTTACGTTTTTTAGTTAAGGCATGTTCGATTGTGATTATAGCTTCATCTAGTAATAACTTATGGAAATCATTACTTTTTATTAAAGCATCCAACTCTTCAGTTTCATCATATTGAATTTCAATAGATAAAACATCTCTTTCTTTTTTCTTTACCATAATAAATAAATTTAGGGATTAGTGAGATAATTACCACTAATAAATATTATAAACTAATTAATTCATTTTGGCATTCATTAAGTGAGTTAATTACTATAGTTAAGTTACCTAGTTCAAATTTACCTATTTCTCCACTATCCTTTACAATATCATTTAATTTTTGAATTATTTGGAAATCCTGTTGGTTAAACGTATTTCCATCAACATTAACTATGATATCACCTCCATCGTTAGCCCAGGGTTCTAATGTTTCCTCTAATTGAGGATTAGAATTAATAATATTAATTGTTTTCTTATAAACGGGAGAAATAATAGGTTTCATGAATTGATCGTGCTGGACTACAGTACCCCATTTTCTAATAAATTTTTTCATATTAGTAGTTGTAGTTTGCAACCATTCATTTGAGTTTACTCCAGCGGCTCCACCAGCATGTTTATTAAATCTACTACCCCTACTAGTAAAATGGTAAACTAAACCTTCCCATGTTTGTAGTACTTTATAACCATTTAAAACAAAACGATTAAATAAATCACTATCTTCTTTAGATTGGGGAGCAAATAATTCATCATGCCCCCCAATAGCTAAAAAGTCTTTTTTATACATACACCAAGGAGCAAATATACCCTCAGTAACTAACGTATCGTGTTTAGGTTTATATTCATTTAATACCCAGCTGTTAAATTTATCTATATTAAAATCCTCAACTTCAATCCCAAAATCAACTAGCATTTTTTCGGGCCCATCTGGGTGTAAAGGTGGTTCAACTCTAGTTGCACTAACAACAATACCTGGTTTTAAATGGTTTAATATATGTTTATCTAAATCGGGTGCAGCAACCATATCAGCATGAAATGCCATTATAATATCCGTTCGTGCCATTTCTATTCCTTTATCAAACATACCCACTATACCAATACGTTCGGGACCTGGGTTGTGATGTACAATTAAGTCATCATCCCCTAAATTATCTATCCATTCTTGAGTACCATCTGTACTAGCATCATTTAATACAAGTATTTCGTGTTTAGTTGAAAGGTTACGGATAGATTTGTATGCTAATTCTAGAAATTCTAAGTTGTTTCTACTTGGTATTACAAATGTTATTTTTTCCATAATTATTTTAAATTTATAACTGCGAAAAATACCCAACAACTATTTAAATCAGTAGTTATATCAGTACCCCATTGACCCCCTGGGAGTTGGACTTCATTTAATCCTATAGCTGTTATATCACACCCATCAAAGTTTCTATATAATACTTCTGTAAATTCCTGTGGGTTGTATTCATATAAATGGGTTCCTCCATTATAAACCCAAGTAGGGGTTTTCCTTCTTGGAGTTGTAATGATGATTGTTTCTTTAGTTACGGATTTTAAACTTTGTAAATAATCATCTATTTTTTCTTTTGGTAAATGTTCAAATGTTTCTATAGAAGTACAAACATCAAATTCATCTTTTTTAAATCGTTCTTTAAGATTGAAAATATCACATACTTCGTGCCTACAATTAGGTGATTGATATATTTCATTAGCACTTTTTACTCCTTCTTCATCAATATCAATACCTACAACACTTTTAGCTCCTAGTGATAATAAAATTCCTGCCCCATAACCTTTTCCGGTTGCGGCATCTAGTACTTTTTTATCTTTAGTCCAATGGTTAGCAAAAATGTATCTATCTATCATAGTAGAAGTAGCGGGTTTTACTAATCTATCTATATCTTTTAATGGGTGGTTATCTGTTACTTTCATTTTTTTATATTGTTTATATAATCTACTAAATTAATTTTTGGTTCCCAACCTAAAAGAGATTGAGCATGGGAATTTGTATTTAGGGTATCTTGTGCTTCGCCCGGTTTAGCGGGTTTGTAAGTAGGGTTAATGTTTAACATTTTAGCTACTTCGTTTACTGAGTGGTTTTTACCTCTTCCTAGTTCAAATATAAACTCATAAGCCTGTTGTTTTTGAATTCTAATTAGGGCATCTACTATATCATCAACGTGGGTAAAATCTCTTCGTTGTTTACCATCACCATATATTTCACAATCGATTCCTTTTTTTATATTATTTAACCACCTACCAATTAATGTAGTATAACCACCTTCGGTTAATTGATAAGGACCATAAACATTATAAAAACGAACAATAGATGCTTTTAAGTTATAGTGTTCCCAGTATAATTTAATTATTTCTTCACCTATATCTTTACTAAAAGTGTATGGATTTTTGAATTTACCACTATGATGGGATGAAGAACCCGCATACACTAAGGGTACTTCATTTTTAGCACAATAGTCAACTATTTCTAAAGTTCCGTTAGCATTAGCAGTAAAATAATCTTTAGGATTCTCGAATGAAGGTTGAATCCTAGCTATAGCAGCTAAATGGAATATAATATCTGGGTGTTGGTTGTATACCCATTTATAGCTATAGACTTTTCTTATATCAAATTCTTCATACCTAACTCCCTCTATATGGTTTTCTATTTTACCAGTTGAATAATTATCTATTGAGGTTACTTCATGTCCTAATTCTATTAGTTTTTTACATAAATTAGTACCTATAAAACCTGCTCCTCCTGTTACTATTATTTTCATATTTGTTATATTTTAACATTAAAATATTTCATTGCATATTCAGCTCGATACTGTGGGTAATAGTCATAATCATCCCCCATTCGCACCCAACAACGACCATCTTTACCTAATAACACCCTTTTGTTGTCAATTTTCTCTATCCTGGGGTCTACATTTTTCCACTTGCGGTGGTGGTATTCAACTCCAGTCATGTTGTTTCCTCGATCCATACTTCCCTCTCCTTTATTACGACTTCCAGCATCTAACTCCTGGCCTGTATTGGTTTTTAGTCCAATAATTTTATGTTGGGAAAATTTTGAGTTACAGAAGTATGTAAGATTAGGTTTTTGGAAATATTCTTTTTTTGCATCTACATGAGGTGAAATTGCTTCAATATAATTAGGATATCTTTGAAATTGTGGAAAATTTTTATTTTCATACCACGATCCATAAGGGGAATACCCTTCAACTTCAACACACCTTAAAAACCAATCATCATCTTCCATGCTAGGATAGTAACGATAGCCTTCATCCCACCACCCTATCCTAACAATGGTTTTTTTATGAAATGCAACAGCATTCCAAGCGTTAAGATGTACTTGCTCTAAATGAGGATTTTTTTCTAATATGTCATTCAATACCTCAAGCCAATCACTATCAAATAGCATATCATCACACGTAAGTAAAACCCAATCTGTTTGGGATTTAATAATTCCTTGATTCCAAGCTTTTGTTAACCCTACATTTTCTTTACTATATATAAAGTTTGATTTAGGATGGGATTTTTCAGCAATTTTAATTTTTTCTAATTCATCCCCAGTTGTGTTATTATCCCATACAATGACAGGAATTAAAGGATCAATAGTATCTAAGCATTTTTTAAGTCTATCTCCTCTATAGTAACTTACAATAACTATAGTTATGTCGGATTTATTAAAGGAAGCTACCATCTTGTAATCTTTTAAAATAAGTCCCCGGGCTGTATGATTTTAATTTATATCCCATTTTATAAAAATAATTTGTAAAATCAATTTCTACTTGATCCCCTACATATCCCCCTTTAGTAGGATTATCTTGAAACAATTCAGGATTAATATTGGGAGTATTAAAATACTTAGGGACACATAATCTAAGGTTTTGAAGTGTTTTAGTTGTTGTTAACCCCACACCCCCATGAGCATGAGGAGGATGATTACCTGTTCTTTTTATGTAATCATTCTCATCAAAAGTAAATCTATGGATTTCATGTGCCTCAAAATTTAAAGCTGCAACAAATCCTATTAAGGAATCATTTTCAATAAAATCGATCATTTCTTTTATATAATTCTCCCTTAAAGGAAGTATATCGTCTTCAGTAAAATACCAATAATCATATTCATTTTCAAATTTATGGAAAGCATATTTATATGATCCAAAACTTAAATCTTTATTTAAAATAGGTCTATGTAATATTTTAATTACTCCATTTTTTAATTGAGTTCCTTCAATAGATGACAAATAATCATAAACTTGAGGGGATTCAATATCATGGTTAACTATAAGGAAATCGCAGTTACATCCTACATCAAAATCCTGGTGGAGTTCTATTTGTTGGTTTAAAACTTCTGCTACTTGTGTAGCATTTGAGGGATAATTACGACGTTCACCAAAATAAGTGGCTATTACTTGAATTGCTTTCATAAGTTATAAATTATATCCCGATAACCCTGGCCAGTTGGGGTTTAATATATTATAGTTTATTTTAGATTGGAGGGAGGTTATAGGAGTAGCATTATATTTATGCATCCATTCTTCATTATCTCTTTCTTGTGTTCCCCCTTCAAATAAAACTAAAGAATTAGGGAAATGGGTATAAATTTCAGATATAGTATCTCCAGTATTTGATATATCTAAATGAAGTAAATCGAATTTTTCATTTTCATATAACCAATTATTAAAATCTTTTTTAATTAAAGAAACATATTGATCTAAGTTATAAAATTTTAAATTATTTAGTACTACATCTTTAACAGCTCTTTTATATGGGTAGTCTTCAAATAAATCATAAGCTATAACTTCCCCAAATCCATTATCTTTAACTCCTTGAGCTAAGCATATTGTTGAATATCCATATAAAATGCCAAAGTCAATTATTTTTTTAGGTTTATACTTTATAACAGTGTCATATAGGGTTTTACCTATATTATTTTTGCCATAAGACGATACTATGTGGTGAGGATTTTGGTACACGTTATATATGATATAATTTGTTAATAGCGGGGATAAAATTTTTATAAGTATCCAAATCTTTATCTTCTATATTTCCTCTTTTAAATAACCTTGGGTTATGGACTTGACATTCTTCAATGGAGGGAAGACATTCTAAAAGTTTTAAAGAACCTAAAACAAAAGAAGGACAGATTTGAATTAATCTTTGATATAAATCAATCATTGTATCTGTTTTAAACACAGGATAAGTTGTTTTGCTTATAATGGGCCCCCTATCAAATTTTTCTGTTATTTTATGAAAACTCATTCCTTGTTCTAAAGCCTCTTCTTTTAAAGTATGGTATAATATGTCAGTTCCTCCCCATTCAGGGAGGAGACCAGTGTGCACATTAAAAGCATTTTCAATATTTAAAAGCTTTTTATCATATTGTATAGATAACTTTATATCATGTTCCACACCTTCATTAACTATTGGGAGATCCATTTTTCCCTTTATCAAAGGATTTTGGGAGGGTATATAACCTACTAGATCATAGTGGGGTTTTAGAAAATCACAAGTTATCTTAGTAAGATAAGTTGACCCATAAATAAGAATTTTATTTAGATTCATTTCCAATTTTTAATACAATCCACAATATATTCCCTTTCTTCATTAGTTACCCACCATCCAACAGGGATTGATACTACGTTGCTAATTGTTTTTTCTAAGTTAGGTAATTCAGTTTTAAATTGGGACATGCAACTATGTTTATCATTTCTTTCATGAACTTGTGATACTGTAATATTACATTTTTCCATATGTTTATAAAATGAAGGTCTATCATTTACCTTCAATGTGTAAATCCAAAATGCGGATTCAAATCCTTCTTCTCTTTTTAATAATGTAACTCCTTCTACATTTTGGAGATGTTCATCGTAATAAGCTGCGTTTTCTTTATGTTTAGATACTATCGTATTTAAATGTTTAAAATTTTCCATACCAACAGCCGCACACACATCATTCATGTGGAATTTAAATCCCCATTCTTCTATATCTGCTTCACATCTAAAGTCAGTTCTACCCTTTGGATTTCTATCGATACCATACCATCTAAGCAATTTTGCTCTTTCATATAATTCTTCATGAGGGCAGTAAAGTAAACCACCATCAACCGAAGTAATATGTTTAATTGCTTGTAGGGAATTCATTACAAAGTTCCCATGATTGCCTAAATACTCTCCTTTATACTTTGTACCAATTGAATGTGCTCCATCTTCAATTAATACTGGGGCCCAGTTATGCTTTATTCTGAACTTGTTTTGGATTTCTTTAATCTTATCTAAATCTAGTGGGTATCCACCCCAATGGACTCCCATAATAGCTTTTGTTTTTGGAGTCATTTTCCTTTCTAGATCTTCCAAATCCATATTTAAAGTTGTTGGATCAATATCTACCCATTTAATTTTTAAATTATTTGCTAGAATAGGCCAATTTGATGCTGTACACGTTAATGGGGATGCTAATACTTCATCTCCATCCTCTATACCTGGCCAATTATGATTAGTAAAAACTAAGTGTTCATATTCATTTCTATTCCAGTTAAGTTTAGGTTTTTTTAATAAATGGAGAGCCAAATGTAAAGCGGATGTTCCGGCATTAAGAGTTACTACTTTTTTATTTCCAAAATATTCACCTAATTGTTTTTCAAACTCATCTACTTTGGATCCCTGTCCAATGTATCCACTATCTAGTACTTTTCCTACTTCTTCTTTTGCTGTAGGAGCCATAAATACTTTAAAAAGAGGTATTTGTTCCATTATAATGTATTATAAAATTCGTTTTGGTTTTCTTGTCGTTTTATATCTTTTGGGTGGTAGATACAAAATTCTTTATTTGCGGGTAACTGAGATTCGGTTTTATGGCCTGTAAGTATTTCATGGACTTTATTTTTCCATTTAATACGTTTTACGTTTTTAAGGATTCTACATTGGTAATCCGGAAAATTTACTTTCCCATCAGGGTCAACTCTCCATCCCCATTTCTTAATATGTTCATCTGTTAGCCCTCTAACTGTATTAATTCGAGGAACCCAAAATACATCAGTTCCCGGATTATTTTTTATTAACCACTCAATAGTATTCATTAAATATTCTTCAGGGTACTCATCAGCATCAATTTGAAAAATATAATCTCCAGAACAATTATCTTTAAGATTATTTTTAAATGATGAGAAATTTTTATTTAAAGCAAATTCTATAACTTTTACATCAGGGTGTTGATTTAGTACTTTATACACTTCAGAGGTAGTATTTCCCTGATCACATTGTACCACTATTTCATCTTGTTCCCTTTTATGTTTAGTTAAGTACTCAAGTAAATATTCTATTTCTTTATACTCATTACATACGGGGACTGCATAACTAATTTTCATTATTTTTCAAGTTCGAATACCCCAATATAATCAAGAGCTTCTATAAAATCACGTTCTTTAAAGTAAGACGCCTTTTTCATGTCCATTTTATAAGTAGCATCTTCCGGAAATTTTTCTTTTTCTTCTTCTGTAAGTTCTTTAGCGGGACATGCCACCCAATTCCAATCATTAACAGAATTACCTTGAATAAAAATCATTCCCTTATCAGCTATATTAATTGTAGATGGGATCCAAGTAAAACCATCTGATTCTACTTTAGATAAATCTTTATAAATTTCTGGGAGTACTTCTAGTTGTTCATTTAAAAATTCACTATTGGGTTCCATTAAAGTATTAGTAGTAAAACCACATCCATAACACATATGAACTTTATAATCAGCCCCTAAATCATTTTCATAACAAGCGTCACTTCCGCAACGGGGACATGTTGTTAATTTATCCTTTAACATCTTCTAATTTTTTAAGTTTAGGTAAGCCTAATGTCGGAAGTTCTAATTTAACTTCTTTGGGGAAATCCGGGAGGTATTGATCTAAATAAGTTTTTAATTGTTTAACCATTACATCAAAGTTAAATTCTAAAGAGTTTTTTCTTGCTTGTCTAATTGACTTTTCTTTATAGGTTTTATAATTAGCAAACATATCTCTTAAAGCATTAACTGTAGCTTGTTGGTCAACATCAAACCATTCAAATTCTTTCATTAACACATTTTTTACTACAGAACTATCATCTAACTTATTTAACTTACCTGGGAGGAGTGGGGTAAATTTGTTATCTAGAAAATCCTTATGACCACTCCAATCTGTGGTTAAAATAGGTTTTTTAGTTAAACTAAATTCCAATAAAGGTCTACCAAATCCTTCTCCTTTAGTTAGACTTACCATAGCTTTAACTTTATTATGAGTGTAAACTTCATTCATTTCTTCATTAGTAAGATCACCATGAAGAATGTAAATATTAGGTAATGTTTGAGCATCTTTTACAGTACCACGTATGGAATCTATTTTTTCTAGGAGGTCATTTCGATCCATATATGAAGTACCTACTCGAGTAGTTTTTAGTATTAGGGCAGGTGCTTTTTTAACATTTTTGAATGATTCTAAGAATAATCTTACTAACAGTCCTACATTTTTCCTATCATGTCCTACATGCCCTTGCATCCAGTGCCCTACAAATAAGTAGGCAAAGTCTTCTTTAATTTCACTTAAATCAAATGTAGATTTTTTAGGCTTGTAAGTATTAAGATCTACTCCTTCAATTAATATCTCTATTGGTTTTTGAAGTTTATATTCTCCCACTGTTTGATTGGTATTTTTATCCTTTTGTTCAAACTTGATAGTTTTAAACACATCAGCACTGTGAGTAGAAGATGTTAACACTAAATCCATCCTATTACATCCTTCAACCCATGATGGGTGACATCCTGTAGTTTCAATTCCAGCTGTAAGACCTATATTATATTTTCCTATTGGTTGGAATTCATTAGGTACAGTAATTTGACACCATATTTCTGGCTTTTTTGGGAGTTGATTTCCTACTGGGAGTAAATGGGGTTTTAGGAAATGCCATTCAGGGTGATCTGCTATAAAACCCCATGCACATACCCCCCATCTTTGGGGTAAGACTTTAACATCATATTCATCTAACTCAATAAGAGCTTTTACAAAATCTCTAGCTCGAGCTCCATAACCGCTGTACGTGTCAATCGGACAGCTTACTATAAACATTGGTTTCATTAATATACTAAATTATGTTGTACAACTTTTTTTTCGATTGGATCAGCTTTGATCACTTCATATCTGGGTCTGGGAGTCCAGGTTTTTAATAGATTATCTATATTTTCTATTACTCTTTCTCCTTGGCGTTCAGCAGTAAATCCTGCTTCATTTCCCGTCGCCCATTCTCTACCTAATAATCCTATAGCTTTTCTTCTTTCAGGAGTTAAATTATAAACTTCTAAGAGTTTATCAGCAGCATCACTAGGGTCACACCTATCATCAAAAATATATGGTGTTGGGGGAGAACCAACAATAGAAATATTAGTTGGAAAAACTGGGAAGGCCCAAGGTCCACATTCTTTATAAGTACCCCTATGGTTTGAAGGAATATTTTCGTCTGGGGTAAACCATAATCCTTTTTCGTCTTGAAATCTCATTTGGTCTTGCATCCCACCTGTGGTATTAGCAATTATAGGGTTACCAGCTAAAAGAGCTTCTGTTAAGCTTAAACCCCACCCTTCATTAGAGGTTAATTGAATTTGAACATCCGTGCTATTATATAATAAATTCATATCATGAGTTGAAAGTTTAGGTTCATGTATGATAATATTATATCTTTCATCGTCACCACAAAGCATATCTATTACTGCTCTAAGGTCTGTTCCATTAGGATCTACAGCATGGGTATGTAAAAGAAAAGCACACTGTTTAGCTTCTTCTAAAGGTAATTTATCTATAAATTGTTTATAAGCCCAAATAGTATCAGGTATTTGTTTACGTCTAATATTTCTGGAGTTAAAAAATGCTACAAAATCATATTCTTTATCCCCATATAAATTCTTTTTAAATTTTATTAATTCAGGATCTTTTTTATCTAAAGGCTTATAGATTTTATGGTTTAATCCATGAGGAACATATTTAATAATTTTATTTTTAGCTTTATCCCCTAATACTATTTTATTAATATTTACTGTTTGTTTCGAAATACCCATTAATAAATCACAAGATTCATAATAAGCTTCATTATATCTGGGTGCCGGGTAGTCGTCCCAAATGTTCAGATAAATAATAGGAATTTTTGTTCTAACCTCCGCTTCCATTTTAAATAACCAAGCCCAATATCTAGGATCAGTTATAATAAAAATAGCATCTGGGTTTTCTATGCTGATAACTTCCCTAAGCTGTTCAGGGGTACCATATCCACTAGAGGGATAAAGAGTTACACTGGCATCACTAATGCCTATTTCATCGTTTGTGCTTTCACTTAAATCTAATCGTTTCCCTGCTTCAGGGTGATCTATAGCTGCTCCTAAATTGCTGTAGTTAAAATGGTGGGCTGTATGGAGTACTATTTCTTTTGCAACTGTCCCAATTCCAGAATGGGTTCTAATATCGTCGCACATCAACAAAATTTTCTTTCGTTGATCTTTTGGAACATAACCTTTTTTCATACTTATTTTATAAATTTAAATCTGTGTGGTTGTGAATTTGTCGTTTGAATTCTTCATCTGTAAGGTACAAATAAACACATCTATCAGCAAGTTTTTGGAATGAAAACTTTTGCCTAACACATGCTATTTTAAACTCTTCAAATAAATCACTTTTAATTTTTACGCTTGTTAATGTTAAATCTTTTTTACTCATAATAATATTTTATATAGTTTGCGTATATAAATATGTACGGAGTCTAAAAAATTAATGTTTATTACATAATTCTTTATTATCATTAAAGGAACACCACTTACATAAAGGTGATACTACTTTAGGATGTTCTTTATCTTGATGTTTTCCTTTAGGAGTAAAACAGTCACTAATAAATTCCTCTAATATAGTGTCTGCTTTTCTAAGCTTATTACGTCCCGCAGACGGTTTATGGAGTTGGACTCTATGGATAGGGTAATCACTATTTTCCCAAATTTTTCTACGTACAATAAAAAATTCTACTTCTATATTTTCAAGTGGAATTCCATACTGCTCATTAAAAAACTTTTTATAAAGAACTAACTGCATTTGCTTATTTTCGTCCTTTTTGGCTTTAGCACCCCATCCCCTAGTAGACGTTTTTATATCGTATACATAAAATTTATTTGTGGGTTCATGGTATAATACCATATCAATAAAACCCTTGTATACTAAGTTGTTACCAACGTTCATTACAATGGGTAACTCAATACCTGCAAGGTGCCATCCACGGTTTCCAAAATATTGTTTACGTCTTTTTTTAAGAAAATCTAATATTGCTACTCCATCTTCGAAAAACTCACGTAATTCTTCTGGGGATGAGTAGTGGGTGTCTTTATTTTTAGTATAACCTTCTTTATATAGGTTAATAAATTTTTCTTGGAACATTCCTTCCAAATCCATATTATCTGCTTTTACTCCAGATTGCTCATACAATACCGTAAGCCAGTCTTGGATTACTTCATGCATTGATGTTCCAAAGGTAAAATGGATGGATTGTTCATTTTTATAATGTCCATCTTTATACTGAAGTGCCCACTTGTGTGGGCAACTTCTATACATAGACATTTGAGAATAAGAAATTGTTTTTTGGTAAGCGTAATTTACCTCAGGTAATTCCTTATTTTGTATCTCTTTGAGTATTTGGGGCTTCTTTGCCATATAATTTTTCTAATTTCTCTAAATAAAGTATAGCATCCATAAGTTCCTCTTTCATATGAGTAACCCATTCTTTAAATGGTAGATCATCTCTATCCATATTTACACCATACTTTTTTTCACCAAACTCTGATCGAGTTTTAAATTGTTCTATAACTGAGGTTACAATACTGTCCATTATTTAAACATTTGGATTACTTCTTTATCTTGGTAGCCTGCTTTATATAACATATCCTCTAAAACATCATTATCTAAAGTCATAACTGCTGTTGCAGCTTCTCGAGTAGAACATTCATAAATTTTAGATAAGGCATCTACTAATTCCGTAGTAGGTTGTTTCATTTTTGATTTTATATATTTTAACCAAACATTTTGTTTAGGTAGTAAGCCACAGTATACTGTGTAATACTTTTCTCTACTAATATAGGGGATAGTTTGTACGTAGTTTACTAATTCAATAAAAGGTTGGTGCATTGATAAAAAACGATTAACCATATAAGGATTAAAGGACTCCTTCTCCTTATCGGTGAAGGAGTCCCAATCTCGTTTTTTACCTGTTAGCTCTTTTAACCAATCAAATAGTGTCATATTCACCTCTTAATTCGGGTGGTAATGTGTCTTGTAAAATTTTACCTGTTTTTTCATCATAAAAAACTGGGATTGGGAGAACAGCATCCTCAGCTCCGTTAGTAATAAAACGAGATACTTTTCTTAGGATAAATCCTTGTTGAAAAAGTTGTCCACCTGAATCATTTGGTACTGAGGTGGTTTTACCCAAATCAATTTGGGGTTGTTGTTGGGCCATTTCTGATTTCTTCATAATCTATTGTTTGAATTTCGTTGCAAAAATAATAATGTTTTTCTTTTTTTAAAACTGTATCACAATGCCAATATTTTTTTACCAAGTTAATAGCTTCTTGGGTTGTTTTTTCTGTTTCTCTTATTGTACGATACAATAAAAATTTCCTATCTCCAAATTCTATTATATCCTTATAAAACAACTTTACCAGAGACTTCAAGTAGTTTAGAAATACAAGCCATTACATTAATTTCCTTATCAATTCGGAAGTTTGAATGGTACATATATTCTTCAATAATAATAATTGCTTCGGCGGGGCGAGAAGTATATTCGTCTATACGTTCATATAACGTTTTATATAGCGCTTCAAAGTCCTGAACGTTAGAATCGGCGATTACTTGTCTAATTTGTTTAAATGACTTTTTATTAGGCAATAGCTCAATTACTTTATCAATATAATTAGATGATACAAGTGTTTGTTTATCCAATTCTAGTTCACCATCTTTAGAAGACATTTGACATACATTAAGCATCTTACGTACATCAGGGTAGTATTGATTTATTAAATCTTTAAGATGATCAGTACTATGTTGTATATTTTCTTTAGATAAAACATTAAAAATATGTTTTGCTACTTCACCTTTACTAGGAGGTACAATCTTAAGTACTTGACAGCGTGATTGAAGAGGGTCAATAATACGCTCTACGTAATTACAAGTTAGAATAAATCGTGTGCTCTTAGAAAAAGTTTCAATTACATTCCGAAGTGAAGCTTGTGCTTGAATTGTAAGAAAATCAGCTTCATCAAGAATAACTACCTTAAGAGGTTTAAATGACATAGTACTAGCAAAACCTGATACCTTATCCCTAATGGTTTCAATGCCCCTTTCATCTGAGGCGTTAATATAGAGATAATCACAATTAAGATTATTAACTAACAATTTTGCTAATGTAGTTTTACCTGTACCTGCGGGTCCATAGAAAATCATATTATTCATATCATTTTCATCTATGTACTTAGCCATAGTACCTTTAAGGTGATCATTCCCAATGTAATTTTCTAGTATACTAGGGCGGTATTTTTCAACCCATAAACTATTATTTGTAGCCATCTCCATAAAAATCGAATGTTTTGATTGGTTTAGGTTTAACCTCTATTTCAGTTCGTTCAACTGCGTATAAAGAACTCCCAATAGGATCTAAATAAAAAGCAGCGTTAAATTGTGTTTTTTTAAAATATGCTTCTAGGGTATCAGTTAAAGTGTTATATACCTCACTTGAAGGATCAGCAATGAGAGACCACCGGTCGCCCGGTGGTACTCTCTTTGCGATCAATTGTTTATTCTCTACTGTTTCGAATTCAGACATTACTTAAATTTAAAACATTCCCGGCATACCTCCTAGTTGAGGTTCGTCTGTTTCTTCTGAGGGCTTGTTAACCACAGTACATTCTGTTAATAGAATGGTACCTGCGATTGAAGCAGCATTTTCAAGAGCACATCTTGTAACCTTGGTAGGATCAATAATTCCTGATTTAAGGAAATCTTCATACTTACCTGTTTTAAGGTTATAACCTATGTTTAAATTCTCACTAGAAGTAGTAGTAAATTCAATTTGATGAACATTTTCTACTCCGGCATTTGTTAAAATCTGTTGAAAAGGTTGTCGAAGTACTTGTTTCATAATATTACAACCTAATTGTTGATCATCATTGCTAGTTTCACAAGTTGCTCCTAAGCTTGAACGAAGTAAAGCAATTCCACCTCCTGGGATGATGCCTTCTTCGATTGCTGCTTTAGTAGCTTGCAGAGCATCATCTACACGATCTTTCTTTTCACGCATTTCAGTTTCCGTATTACCCCCAACATGAATTACTGCTACTCCACCAACTAACTTAGCAAGGCGTTTTTGGAGTTGCTCTGTTTCAAAAGGAGAGGTAGAATTTTCAATTTGGGATTGGAGTTGAGTGCATAATTTTTCAATTGCTTCTTCGTCACCCGCACCATCAACTATAGTAGTTGCTTCTTTAGTAACAGTAACTGTACGGCATTGTCCCAACCAATCAAGATCAAACTTATCAAGTTTCATACCTTTATCTTTATCAACAACTTGCCCCCCAGTGAGAGTAGCCATGTCATTCATAATTAGGGCACGACGATCTCCAAAATCAGGAGCTTTAACAGCACAAACATTAAGCGTACCTCTCATTTTATTTACAATAAGAGTAGCAAGTGCTTCACCATCAATATCTTCAGCAACAACAAGAAGAGATTTTTGTTGTGAGGATAAATTTTCTAAAAGTGGAAGTAATTCTTTAACTTGGGTAATTTTACCTTTATAAAATAAAATAACAGCATCCTTGAGATTAGTACTCATGTTGTCATTATTTGTTACAAAGTAAGGTGATTTAAAACCACGATCAAACTGTAAGCCTTCTACGGTTTCAAGATAAGTTTCACCTGTGCGGGACTCTTCAATAGTAACAATACCATCACGTCCTACCTTTTCCATTGATGTAGCAATTAACTCACCAACTTCTTCATCATTATTAGCTGAAATAGTAGCTACTTGGCGAAGCTGGTCTTCACTTGAAATGTCTTGAGAGAGTTCTCGTAGGAAATCAACATGTGCCCTAACACATTTATCAATACCACGCTTAACCTCTACAATATTATGTCCCTTATCACTATAACGTGACGCAGCATTTACAATTTCACAAGCTAATAAAGTTGAAGTTGTAGTACCATCACCCGCCTGTTCAGCAGTTTTAATAGCTGCTTGTTTAAGCATTTGTGCTCCTACATTTTCAACTTGGTCTTCAAGTTCAATTGATTTTGCTACAGTTACCCCATCTTTAGTACTTTGGGGAACACCTTGGTCTTGCTGAATAACTACATTGCGACCATTTGGTCCTAAAGTTGTTACAACAGCATCTGATAACTGATTAATTCCTTTAATCAATTTTTTGCGGGAATCATCCCCATAATTAATAACTTTACTCATTTTTCAACTATTCCTAAAATTTGGTTTTCCTGAATCATGTAATACTCTTCTCCGTTCCAATCCATTTTGGTGGGTCCCATTGAAGGGAGGAGAACAATATCACCTACTTTTACGGTTGTTTCAATAAAATGACCCATTGAAGTGTGAGTTCCTGGGCCCACTGAGACTACTTCTCCTTTAAGATTTTTGTCTTTACCCATATCAGGAACTACAATGTTACCGTGAACACTTTCTTCCTCTTCAATAGGTTTTACAATTACAGCATTAAATAGTGCTTTTACCATTAGATAATATTTTTTAATTCGTTTTTAATAGATTTTAATTCTTCAATATATTCTTTGATGCTATCATAAGACCGTTGACGAACTTTATTTTCAGCGATTTTTTCAATTGCCTTAGCTAAATCACTGAAGTGGCCAATAGATGAATCATAAGGAATACCACTATCAGGTATAATTTTTTTAAACGCTGAATAATTCAGGTCGTCCACTTGAATAAAATAAGGTTCAAGCAAAGGGTCTTTAATAAATCTCATAACTTTTTAAATTTTAATTACGCGTGAATATACGAATGAATCTTCAGGGCACCAACCTTTAATTACTTAATTGTTAAAGTTTTTGGTTTGTTTTCATCTGCGTACGGGATGGTTACTACAAGGAGACCATCACTCATTTCTGCTTTTGCTTTTGCAAGAGCAAATCTACGAGCTACTTTCCAGCCAATATTAAAGCTAGATTTTTTAACGCTTGAGTGATAGTAGCGACGCTCACTCTCATTTTTAGGTAGAGTCTTTTTGTCATATTTAACACAAAGATAGTCTCCTTTAAGCTCAATTTCAACTAATTCTTTAGGAATACCTGTACAAGCTACCTCAAAGGTAAGCCCATTTTCATCTTCAAAAATATCTACAGGTTGGTTTACATTGCGGTTATCGGGTTGAGCAAATTCCGCTTTTTCATTAAAAAAGTCCTTTACCAGGACGTCAAGTGGCGAGAATACTCGCGGATCGAATAGATTTACGTGTGTCATTTTGTTTGTTTTTGTCCCCTAAGGTGACGGTTAATAAAATATAACTAGGTTGGTGCCCTAAAGTCATCCATAAATATACGAAAAAAATCCTAAATTACCAAATTATTTCACAATTCCTGCTCTGAGCTGCCATTGGCGTTTTGTCCATTCTTCCAACTGTTGTTCTTCAAGTTTATTTTGGAAATCAGACATTTTAGCTTTTACATCATCAGTACTAATGCCCTTTCGATCAGCAATATCTTTTTGTAAATCTTTATCGTATTTAATAGAAATTGCTCTGCGTTTTGCAGGGGTGAAATTACTAGGATCTGATGTAAACTCATCTATAAGATTATTAAATTCTTCGTCTGAGAGCTTATTAAATCTTCCTTGGTCTCTAGCTAATTTCATTTTAGCAAGAGCAAGTCTCACATAAAGTTCAGGTTGAAGTTTTAAAATCCCCATAGTATTAAGCTCATTATATTGGGTCTTACCTAGAGCATATTTTTCCCTATACTCATCCATATCTTCATTCCACTTTTTGGATCCACCTTCTAGATAATCTTCTAATTGTTGGGCATAGTTATAGCCTCCCCTTAGGTTACTATTAATAATATCTGTTATACCGTCAGTAGCGGCCCCAATTTCATTATAAACCGAGTTGTAATTTATTCTTGCCATGTTAATAAATATTAATAATCTGCCTTTCGTACAACAAAATACATAGCATCTATATTTTCATCTTCAGATCTAAATATAAGGCGGAGAAGACCATCATCAGTAAAACTTAATTGACATTCATCTGCAGTTTTATTAGCATTAAATATTTCTTTAAGCATTTCACTACTAAATGGGATTTTATTATCTTGTTTAACATTTTCTTTAAAATCAGCATTAACATGAAATTCTACTTTATTTGAAAACTCCATTCGCTCACCAAATACAAATTGCAATACTGAAGTGCCTACAATATCTTCTGTAGGGTTTAAGGCAACAATTTCATTATTTTGAATTGCTGATGCCGCCCTAACAAGAGTATGGAAATCTTCATTTTCAAGTGTAGCATTTACTTGCCAATTAACGTTTTCATCTACTTCACCTGGTTTTTGGATCATCATAGGGTCAGCAAGTGAATAATTAATTGTGGATTTAGCGTCTTGAATATTTAGTTTAGTAAATACTGCCTTAGTTCTTTCAGCATCAAGCATTAAATCTCCTGCTAATACATTAAGAAGCCTATTGAGTTGGGTTGTATTAAAAATAGCTAATGTACCATTTGTTATAAAGGGGAAATCCCCTACATTTAACCTGCCAATCATGTCTTTAGTAGGAGCCATAAAGTCAATAGTTAAAGTACCATCATTAACTACCCATTTGACTGATTCTACTTTACCTCCAAGATAGTACTTAGAGATAATGGATTGTAATTTATTTTTTGCTATCATTAGAAGCTAAAGAATTTATTAATATTTGGGTTTAAATTTAAAGTCCATCCTAAGTCATTATAAAAGTTTTCTAACTTACTTTGTAAAATGGTTTCAAATGATTTTTTTCTATCTGCATAATCATTTAGGAATGTATGCATTTTATCAGGCATATCAAAATTAAGGAAAGCAATTGCTTCAATCTTATAAGGATTATCAATTAAATAGATCCATTTAATTTTATCTCCCTGTACAATTTCACTATGGTCTTTAATATTCCAAAATTTAAGAAGATCATTATAACGAATAGCTGCTTTAACATTAGCAGGAGCACCCTTTTTCATCTCAGTCATAAATTCCCCTGCTCGAGGCTTACGGCCAACATATTCATTTAAGGTTTTAACAGATGTGGGGTTACCTAATAAAACAATGTTAGTGTCTTTAGACATAATTTTATTTCTAAAATTAAGAATTAGATCATCAATTTCTTTTTGTTCAGTACCCTTAAGGATCATTTCTAAAATATCATTAAAAAATTTACCAAATATAGGAGGGAAATTTGCTTTTCTAAATTCTAGTCCTTTAATATCTAAAGACTCATTTTCAATGCCTTCTTGTTTTGTAATCCATTGAGCGTATCTACGAGTAGCTCTAAAGTATGCTGAGCGGATTACACATTCTGTCTTCATCTCAAGTCTATGCTCGGAGACATTAAAACAATCTTTAGCTAATCTATCATAATCCTCTGTAATGATATCTTGGTACTTAAGAGCAATTTGTTCTAGTACATCATCTTTTTCCCCATCACTCATTTCCTCAAAATTAGGATATAAATGTTTTAATAAGGGTTCGGCATTAAAATAATTAGAATCTGTGTCTACATAAGCACAAAAGTTATAATCATCTTTATCACAAATCCACCAAGGGGTATCTTCTAAATGTTTCATAAGCAGCTAAAATATCTTTCACCTCTATCGCAAAGGATTGTAACTACATCAGTAGCATATCCCTCTTCTATAAGGCGTTCGGCAACAAGATAATTAGCTGCTGCTGAAAAGCCAACAAAAAGTCCCCATTCTTTTGCTAAGTCTTTAGATTTATCTATAGCATCTTGAGTAGAAACTACTTCAATTCTATCTATATCTTTTAAATTAACTAAAAATTTACTCCCATCTCCTATACCTTGGATTCCATGTAATCCTGGGCAACCCCCTGACATAACCGGAGATTCAGCGGGTTCTAAAGCAACTAATTTACATTTAGGGTACATATTTTTTATAAATTTTCCGGCTCCCATTATAGTACCTCCGGTTCCGGTTCCTGCTACAAAAGCATCAATTTTTTTATCTAAAGGAAAATCTTTACAAACTTCAAATCCCGTAGTATACCAATGGGAAGCAATATTTAATTCATTATGGAACTGATTAAAATTAAACCAATTATTATCTTTGGCTAGTTTATTTCTAAGTAAAATGGCACCATCAAAATCACCAGCCGGAACTTCTATTAATTCGGCACCAAAGGATTTTAACATAACTTTACGTTCAGTACTCATATTTGAGGGCATCACTATAAGACATTTAAATCCCATATTAGCACAAAACATAGATAAAGAAATACCCATATTACCTGAAGTGGCCTCTATAATAGTATCCCCTTGTTTTAAAGTCCCATCACATAAAGCTTGTTGTAAAATATAAGCAACTGGTCTATCTTTTACAGAGCCTCCTGGGTTTACAAATTCTGCTTTACCCCAAATTGTTCCTTTTTCTAAGGGAAATTCTAAAAGGGGGGTATTACCTACTATATCTATTAAGTTCATACTTTTTTCCATTTTTGATCAGCCATTAATTTAAATGATCCTAAACAATCTTTGTTCCATTCATTTGGGGATATTAATGATAAAAAATTTTCATTATTATCCCCTGTATAAAGGTGGTAAATTTCACCTATAACGGGTTCAAAATTAAATTTTGCACTATAAATTAAATCATTCCATTTAAATTCTTCAACTAATTTATTATATTCATTTTTAAGTTCTAAAAATTTAGTTTCTAAATGATGGTTTACTTTAGTTACTCCTCGTTTTCTCCAACTATCAATATTTTC
>Ga0209535_1000725_pt1 | contig 23196 bp, 25 predicted proteins | sample LinPmetageLP28_FD_184041 | JGI IMG/M metagenome (GOLD analysis project Ga0209535, IMG submission 184041) | Marine viral communities from the Pacific Ocean - LP-28 (SPAdes) (version 2) | ecosystem: Environmental > Aquatic > Marine > Oceanic | place: Pacific Ocean | collected 2009-08-22
ACCTGCATGAGTTTTCATTTTTATGTAACAACATCCTTTTGATCTAACATCAAAATGAATACCTTTTGCGTACCTATCTTCAAATTTACATTTTTTTCTTATTTGAAGTTCTTCTTTATCTCTATATTTAGCCATATCTTCTCCTCCTTGGTTAGAACATTGTGTAAAGTAAACCACCCATCATAAGTAAAAATACTTTAGGTGAAATTAACATTACTATTAATAATAAAAAAAAATAAAAAACGTTTTTGTTATACATCTACAACACTCGCTCTCTTATCTTCTTCGTCTTGGATTGCAGCTATCTCTGAATAAACTAAATCAGATGCTACATACTCATTGATTGGATATACAGGATGACTCCATTCAAATTCTAATCGCACAGTTGCTAGTCTGGTACGTTGATCTTTGAAATGTTGGTCCTCAACATCCATACCTTTACCGTTAGGTGTTAGGTGTTGCGTCTTAGATAAAATAGAATCCATCTTTTTGATAAATTCTACAAACTCTGGAGACTTAGAAAAAATATTAATTTTTTGCACGGATCCCCCAAAGTTCAAATTTAGTTATGACATGACTTAAAATTTCATGGAACTTTACTTTTCCTTCGGTAATATCGTCCAAAGGAATTTTTTTGTAAAAATCTCCATTAACTTTAAGTAACAACACTCTTGTTTTTTCACTGAATGAAACTGTAAAATTATTTTCAGTCTCAGTTGATTTAGGTTTTACTTCCCATTCGGGCCTTAAAACCAAAGCCTCCTGCAAGTTTTCATCAGTGCTCGCAGAAGCTTTTGTTTTATCTTCATTCATGATATCCTCTTTGTTAGTATTCATTGAAACATATATAAGTATTTTAATGGGATATGCAAGTAAATAATAAGCTAGGATAATATAGGATAAATATGAAATTTTTATTGGTTTTACATCTTTGTAGTTTTATTACACAGACCTGCCCAAATATGATGTATCCACAAGGAACTTATGATACTTGGTCAGATTGTGCTGCTGCAGGTTATATTTTATCTGGAGAATATTTTAGTCAATTTGATAAAAACGTTGTAAATGAACAAAAATTAGCTATAAAATTTGAATGTAAAGATCTTGACATAACTTAGTCACTAGTTGCATTAACCACTTAAATTGATATATAATACCACATGAAGCTATATCGCGTCCAAGCAAAATATAAAAATATATATATTGATGAGATGCTTGAGGCTGAGAACGATAAAGCCGTCCTTGAGGATTTTGTAAAGAAGGTTGACTCAGGGGATGTAACTGAGAAAGAAGGTGCTGGGTTTGAAAATCCAGATATTCTTTTCTTAACCTTTGAGGAGGTTGATCGAGATGCAACTACAAAAGTTAATATCGGAGAAACTTCAGTTGGAGTCCAAATGGGCCAGCAAAGCGTTGGAACAGGGAAGAGTAACTCCTGATATGAAGTGGATTGATATAGAAATCAAAGGTCTTAGAAAAAAGATCAATGATCAGAGTGTTGAAGACGCTAAAAAAGGTCTTCTAGATATAGCTAGTTAATTTTAATCTAGCTTAAAAAAAATTAAAGTTTACTCTAAGCCTTCTGCGCTCTAAATTATTCTTTGGCCTCACCCCAAGATCTACCAAGTGCGATATCTACTTTGGATGGTACTTTTAATGTATCGATAGCATTCTCCATTAAATTTTTTACAGCAAGAATGTCAGATTCTTCGTTAATTGAAAAACAAAGTTCATCATGAATTTGTAGTAATGGTTTAAACCCTGCTTTGTAACAATTTATCATTGCCTGTTTTGTTTGGTCTGCAGCAGATCCTTGAATTAATCTGTTTAAAGCTTTGTATGTGAAAGCTCTTCTAATGTTGTTTCCATAAACCGCCTTAGCCTCTGCGTATTGCATGGCCTTGTTCATTCCGAAGGTAGCAGGCTCCCACATGTCAAATCGGCATTTACGGCCACCCACTGTTCGAATAAAACCAAACTTTGAGGCACTGTTGGTTACTTCAGTAGTCAATCTTTTTACAAACGGAACTCTTTCGCCATACTGTCTTAACAAAGCTTCAGCTCTATCTTTATTTATACCTAATTCCTTACCCAACTTAGCTTTACCCATACCATAGAATAGACCTAAGTTAATTGTTTTAGCTTGAGTTCTAGTAATACCCGCCATCTCAGCTACAATTTGGTGAAAGTCTGCAGCCTCATTTTTATAAGCTTCAATGAACTCCGCTGCACCTTCAAAGTGGTCATTGACAGATGCAGCGTAGTGAGCAACAAGCCTAGGCTCTTGTTGTGAGTAGTCAAAACTACCCCATTGTTTGCCTTCTTCAGGCAAGAACAAACTTCTAATTTTATCTCCATACTCCTTATTTCTTGCAGGGATCTGTTGCAGGTTGGGATTAGAGTATGATAAACGTCCTGAAACAGTTCCACCTTGGTCAGATCTTAGTTGATTTATTTCAGAATGTATTCTACCTTTGTGAACATAACGTTGAATGGAGTCTATGAATGTTGAATGAAATTTATTTATTTCTCTTGCTTGTCTTATTAGTTGCGCTATTGGGTTATCACAATTTACTAACCAGTTTTGTGTAAAGCTTGGTTCTCCGGTTTTCGGTGTCCGTGGGTACTCCACACCTATCCTGTCAAACACTTGCGCCACTGATCTTCCCGCCCAAATATCTACACCTAATGTAGTTTGTTTTTTAATATCATGTAAAATTGTTTTTTCTTTAGCTACAAATTCTTTTTTTAAACTTCTAGCCTTCTCTTCATCAACTCTTATACCTCTTCTTCTAGTATCAATTAAAATAGGCAATAATTCCATCTCCATTTCCCACACATCGTGTAGGGACTGCTTAGATAGCTCTGTTTTTAGCACTTGCCATAAACGTAAGGTTAGACCTGCATCTTGCTCAGCATAGAAGCCTACGTAGCCCGCAGGCAGCCTCCACATGTCAGCTTTTGGGTCAATTCCCCATTCTTTTGCTTTTTCATTCAAAAACGTTTCATTTTTAATTTCACCTAAATAATCTTTAGCACAAGCATTTAAACTAAAACTAAATCTATTTTCATTTATGATTGCTGCTGCAATCATTGTATCAACTATCTTACCTTTAATCTCAAAACCATTTACAAGCAGCCAACCCACATCATAACTTGCATTATGAAATATTTTAGTAGCGTCTGTTTTTAAAATATCTTGCATCCAAGCCGTGGTGATGGCTAAATCCATATTACCACCAGCATCATGTTGAATTGGAAAGTACCATTGTTGGCCAAGTGCAGCCACAGCAAAACCAACTATCGCACCATCAAAAGTTGCCCATCCTGGTCCTTTAGTTTTTATATTTGGATCTTTAGTCTCCAGGTCAATTGCGATCTCGGTTGCTTTAGATAAGTCTGGGTATTCTGCAGGAGCTACCCAATCACTGTCGTTGTATATAAAATTTAATTGATGAGTCATTAGTTTTTTAATTTATAATCTTGTCCTTCGGTATACAAATTTTGTATTGCTTGAGTCATAGGTATTTTTGTTTCAAATATGTAACAATCACCACAATAATAAATTTGTTTATAAATGATCACTGAACTCATTGTATTACACACTTCACATTTAATTGTTTTATTTTTTCTTTTTTTTGGCATCTCTTAATTTTTGTATTTCTAAATCACAATAGTGTTTAATCTTTTCAAGATCTTCGATACCATTTTTAAATGGATATCTCAAAACATATTTTACAACGTTACCTTGAAAAAATGTAAGTTCATTTTTTGAAATAAATTCATAAGGTTGAATTAAATAGTGTTGATAGTGAGATCCTCCAATTTGCCTGTCTTGTGGAAATGCTTCATCGAACATATTTTTATCTGACATAGTTAGCCTCATATTGTTTATAATATTTTCCTAATGGAAAGTTATATTGATGATAGGTACCCAACAGATGGAGTGTGCTTTTAGATCTAGTAGCACCTGTATACCAAACCCTAAGTTCTTTTACCTTATCTGCTAAATTCTTTTTATCAAAGTGTGATGGAAAATTACATTTGCTCGCCAGGACAACATTGTCTGCCTCACCACCTTTTACCTGGTGTATTGTATCTATTATTATTTTAGGAGGTTGTGATAAATCTACACCTTCCTTCATAAGTTTTTGAAAATATTTTTTATCTTTATCTTTAAATTTTCTTTTAAATACCTCAGTCCAAAGACCCTTTTCGTCTCGCATACCACACCTTAAATGTAATTCATCAAAAGTAAATACTTGATTTGGATGTGCAAAACTCCATTTCTTACTGTCCGTTGACCGGTATCCGTGGTCAATGTTTAATAAAAATTCATACATTGTTGTAGCTTCTTCTCTAGTAATACTGCCGCCTTCGCAAATCTTCTCCCAATAATTTATAGCTGAAAATTGATTAGGATCAAAAGACTTATTATTTTTTTGATCTTGATAATATAAACCTAAACTTTTTGCCTCCTGCTGCAGCTCTTTTTTTACATCATTTATCCTAGCCAACACCATCCAATTGCCATCCATAGTCCAAGGTACTTTTTTTAAACCACCCCATCTGTAAATAGCTCCTTCTTTACCGTTTGAGTGAAATTCTTTCTGAACTCTATTATTACCCATACTATTTAGTAAACATTTGGAGAAGAAATGTATGTTTTTGTTCAGTCTTACTGACTTTTTTAACACTAAAGTTTTACCTGGAAAGTTTTGAAATAGGTCAACATCTGCACCATTCCATTCATATATTGCTTGGTCATCATCACCTGCAATGTAAACTCTCTCCACTGCACCTGCTATCTTTACAACCATGTCCCATTGCAGCGGTGTTAGATCCTGAGCTTCATCAACCATTAAAATTTTAAAAGGAATAACTAGGCCATCCTTAATAAACTTTTCTACCATGTCGGTGAAGTCTAACCTGTCCGCTGTTCGGTGGCCACTTTCCATCTCCATTGTTTTAAATTCTTTGTAACCTGAAATAATAGATTTAAACTGTTGCAGCCTTACAGATTTTCTAGTTTGTTGTTTATACAACCACACAGGATCTACTTTCATGTTCCTTGCTCTGTCGTATATTTGAAGTGACCAATTATTATAAACTTTTGCATCGTCATAATTATCTTTGTAACCAACCTTTACAGTTCCATATTGAGTGTGAAACATTAGCAGGTCTGCCTTTGGATCTAATACGGGAATTTCAGCAAACTGTTGTCTTGCCAGAGAATGTAGTGTTCTAAAATATGAGAAAGCATCTTCATCATAACCTTTAAACTTTTGTCGAACTCTTGCAACACATTCATTAACAGCTTTGTTGGTGAATGATACGTAACAAATCTCGTCTGGTGAATAACCTTTTTCTAAATATCTTTTAACTCTCTTAAGTAAGTTTTCAGTCTTACCTGTTCCTGGAGGTCCAAATATTTTAATTGTCTTCCCACGCAGCTTTTGCTTTAACAAATTTGACATCTTTATTTCTGTGCTCACTTTGTTTTGGTAGTTCTACCAACCAATGCCTAGACTGTATGCCTTTAAACTTAGACTTGGGTTGTGCACCACCTGTTTCTAAAAATTTTGTACATTCTTTTTCGTTCCAATTATAACCCATTTTTTTCATAAAGTTTTTAAAGGTTTCTAATTTAAATCTCATCTCCACATCATCTTTCCAAATATTTCCAGAATCAATTTGATCAAACTCAGTAGTATCTTCGACATCTTCTAAGAACCTAGACATTCTAGAATTAAATACATCTACTAATTCCTCTACACCATCAAAGCCCTCCATGTCGTGCTTGTTAGACATTAACTCTTCAAGCCAATCTCTATACGGATCTGGATCTCTTTTAGTTGGTTTCAAAGATCTCCATACTATATCGTAATTTAACAATGCTTCTCCTAACAACTGTTGTTGGTATAGCTGCTTTGTTGATAATCTAATTGATTTACCTTGAATAGGAAGTATCCAATAAGGTTCTGGGTATGAATTTATTTTTGTAAGTTTTCCAACTTCAGGTAAAGCCTCATTCTTACCAATACCATGTGCACGTCTTAAACAAGTTGCAGAGGAACAGTGCATTCGTGCAATAGATGTTTTACATTTGTAAGTATATTCTTTGTTTTCAACACCTTTAAAAATATTGTTTAACTCCTGCGGGTGGAGTGGTTCACTACAAACTTTAGACATCATGTTACGAGTCCAATCTTCGTACATAACAGGATCTGGATTTATTTTTTTACCTAGTACAGCTACATTAAACATAGCATCATTACGACCTTCACCTTTCGTAACTTTATTTTTCATAAAATTAACTACACAAGGTGGGTAGTCTTTTGTTTCATCGTCTTGAAATACTTTTAATTTTTTAAACTGTGCTGGTGTTAATCTATATTGAGATATAAATTTAAACAGATCCTCTAATTTAATTGAGTTTGCCTCATCATCCATACAAACTCTTGTCGTCATGTGTGCTTTTTGGTATGGAAGATTTACAAAATTACCTTTATGTTTATCTTCCCATTTTACAGGAGTTAGATCTACTTCATCTTGTGCAGGATAAATATCTGTTTTTGTATCATTGACTCCTAAGTCTGAAGCCAACTCAATTAATTTTTTACGCATTGAAGATGCAGCAACTACACCATCAATAAATAAAATTAAATGGAGTCCGTTGGATTTTGATCTGAACGGGATGAGTGGGTATTTCCTTTTCCGTATAACTGATATAACTTCCTTATGTTGTATATTGTAGCGATCAACATCGATGACCCCCCAACTACATGTATTATCATCTCTGATAGGGACACTTCCATAATATTTTTCTCCTTTTAAATGTTGTAACCAATCATTCCTGGTCATGGGTTTAGGTTCAACCCAATGTCTGAATTCTTGTTTACCGTCACGATCACGTTTCTGACCTAAAGGTACGGAATTGCCAAAATATGTAGTAGAGCCCTGGAAGAGTTCTACAAACTCCTCCAGGGTCTTGTCAAGTATCTCCATCGTTAGAATGGAGATTTTTCTGTTTTTTCTTCGTTGGAGTGGCTTGCTCTCACTGCACCTTTTTTACACGACTCATAAAAGTCAAAGGCTGCTTTGATTGTTTCCTCGCTCGCAACTTGGCCGATGTGCTCTATTTCCCAACCATACCAAGAACCTAAATTGTTTTTCTCCAATACAGTTTTTAGTTTGTAGGATTGAGTAAACGGTGCAGGTCTAAAGAAACCTTTACCATCTTTTTTCTTTGCTCTTAGAGACATCATCATAGAATTCCACTTTTTAGATTTTTTTCTTTGAGTAGATTTCATTGTGATTAAAGCCGTAGAAGATTTATCTTCCTCCACCACCATTACATAGTGTGAAGCAGTTTCTTCTACATAGTTACCATTTTCTAACCTATCTTTACCATCATCACCTCTATTTGTTTTAGACATGATATCAGAATCAGAAGGGTAGACATTAACTGGAGCAACAGCACCTTTATCTCTGTCTTTCCATTCAATGTACTCGAGTTTATAGAAACAAGGTATGACATCCATACCTTCAGATCCATTATATAACTCGTTTGTTACCGTGTTGTAGATCATTCCTGGTCTTGCCTTTTCATTAAATTGGCTATCACCTTGTGTAACTTGAGGAGATAATTGTCCAAGAACTTTTAGAAATGGTAACGCTAAACTTTTTGAATCTACGTTATCAAATCCTTCATCAGCGAATTGCTCAATATTAATTGCAGCAACTGCACCGGCTTCTTTTTTAATCGCTACTTCGTCCGATTGTCCGTCTTTTATTTTCATGTTATTACCTATTATTTGTTAGTTATTTTCGTTTTATTTGCGATGTATACACCGAACAAATCAAATGGTAATTGCTTACCACCTTCAACTTGTTCTTTAACAAACGCCTTTAAAGTCATAGGTTCAACTTTTTCTTTTTTATTATAGTTGAAATTAAACTTTTCACACACGCTTATTAATTCAGAGACTTGGTTGTCTTGTCCTCTACCAAATGATGCTGTAACGGTATTCTTTATTAGATCTTCAAACCCGTTATGTCTCAAATAGCCAAAGGCTTCCTCAATCCGTGACTCAGGAATTTTTGCTGCATAAAATGGTTTTACTTCTACAGTAGATCCATCACTTAACTTCAGCAAAGATACACCAGCTTCCTGCATCATCTCTGGAATTGTTCTCTCCTCTAAATCACGAGCTTTGTTTTTTAGAGTAGATAATTTTTCTTCTTCATCTTCGATTTGTTTTCGGAGACTTTTTAGTTCATTACATTTATCTGAAATAGACTTAACACTATCTTGGCTAAGATCTATATTAGACATTTTTTCAATATCTATTTTTTCCATATTTCCTCCGGTATCGTGATTATTTTATTTTCTTGACCTTTGCAAGTAAAAAAATATATATAATTTAGGATGTGGAAATACCCGTATAAGACTACCCCATACGAGCACCAAAGAAATGCTTTGAATCAATCTGCTGAACAAACTCAGTGGGCTTATTTCATGGAAATGGGTACAGGTAAAACTAAAGTTACCATAGATAATATGGCTTATCTTTTTTTTCAAAGAAAAATAAACTCAGCTTTAATAATTGCACCTAAATCCGTATATCTAAATTGGGAATTAGAAATAGAGATGCACCTTCCAGATGTTTTAAAATATAAAACTTATAAATGGAATATAGACAAACCAAAAGATTATCACGCGTTAAGCGAATTTAAAGATTTAAAAATATTTTTAATTAATGTTGAGGCTTTATCTACTAAGAGAGGCTTTGATGCTTGTGTAGATTATCTCAAGTCAAATAAGTTAAACTTTGTAACGTTGGATGAATCAACCACCATAAAAAATAGATCAGCAAAACGAACAAAGAACATTTTAGCACTACAAAAATTATCGCTGGTAAGGCGTATATTAACAGGATCCCCAATAACAAAATCTCCATTAGATCTTTATACACAATGTCAATTTTTAAGTCCAGAACTATTAGGTTTTTCTAGTTATTTGGCTTTTAGGAACAGATATGCTGAAATGACTGATATCCCAGTCGGTTCTGGAAGATATATAAGTGTGCCTAAATATTACAAAAGACTAGAAGAATTAGAAATAAAAATGAAATATTTTTCAACTAGAATTCGTAAGGATCAGTGCTTAGATTTAAAACCAAAAGTAAGACAAAAAAGATACATTGAATTAGATGGTGAAGGTAAAAGAATTTATGAAAAACTTAGAACTAATGCACTAGCCATTGTTGAAGATAGTACAATATCTTTTTCAAATAAACTAACTGAAATAATTAAACTTCATCAGGTCTGTAATGGTTTTACTAAAAATGATGATGGTGAAATAATGACTTTACATAATTCAAAAGTAAATGCTTTAGATGAAATTTTAGAAGAAACTGATGGAAAAGTAATTATCTGGGCTAATTATATTTATAACATTAAACAACTTATAGATTTTTTAGAAAAGAAATATGGTAAAAAATCTGTTGTTAGTATATATGGTGCTGTAGATGTTCAATCACGTAAAGAAGCTGTTAAAAGAATTCAAGAAGATCCAAACACACGTTTTCTGGTGGGTAATCCAACTACAGGAGGGTTTGGTCTTACTCTTACTGCTGTTAATACCGTTATTTATTTTTCTAATAACTACAACTTAGAAGTGAGAAAACAATCAGAAGACCGTGCTCATAGAATGGGCCAAAAAGGAACTGTTGTTTATATTGATATTGTTGCAAGAAACACATTAGATGAAGCTATTATGAAGTCTTTAACAAGTAAAGGCCAGATTGCAGCCAAAACATTAGGCGAAGAAGATTTAAGAGACTGGCTGCTGTAATTTATTAAATTTCTCTAATCTTCCTAAAAATTTTTCACCATATTCTTTTAAATCAGCCTCTGAGAGTTTAAACTCTTGGTATTTTAAGTCTCTTGTACAAATACTTATTATACCTTGCTCTATGGGGCCGTAATTAGCTGTGTGGGCCAAATAATAAGCACCCAATTGAAATTTATAATCCTCAACCCATTCTTCCCGCTTAGGTTTATTAGATTGTTTCCAATCAATAATGCTTGGTTTTCCGTTTGCAAGTGCTGTTAAATCACAAGTTCCTGCATATTTATTTTGATATTCTAAACTTATTTCGTTACCCCACACCTCTTCAATTTTTACATTATTCAATATAGTTTTTGCCATCATTCTAGGTTTTGCACCTTCCTCCATAGCATTGTAATATCCGTTACCATTTAAAGTATACTCAAGCACTTGATGCATTTCAGTTCCAATGGTGGAGGCTTGCCTCATGATTCGATCAGCTTCATTATTACCAACTTTTCTTCTCCAGTTTTCTAAAAATCTTGTATCTTTTGTTGCACCTAAAATGGTAGTTACACTTGGGACTTTAATGTTATCTACCAAGTATTTTCTTCCTGTTGTGTCTGAGAATCTATTGTAATGTTTGTAAGGATATTTCCTAACTAATTTCATTCGTAGTTAATACTACAAATGGTTAGAAAGTACAGCCATAAATATTGCAAACATACCGCCTACAATAATTTTTTCTATTCTATTTATACGTGCTTCCATCTTATCCATCTTTTCAAAGGTCTGTTTTTGCATTAGCTTACAAATTTTTTCGTGATGATCTATTCTAGCTGATGCAGATTGTTTAGACACGTTTAGCTCCTCTGTTTGCTATTGCTTGTCCTAGATTGTCATCTGGAAACACAGCAGCAAATTGTTGTGGATTCACTTGTCCGGTAGCCGGTTGTGTTGGTGCTTGAGGCATTTGCGCTTGTGGGCCAACTTGATTGACAGGAGCTTCACCTCCTGGTTCAAGTTTATTCGCTTGTGCTGCTGGTAGGAAAGTAGAATTAAATTCTTTTTGTGCTGTAAGACCACCTTCAATAAAGTTTTCCTCTTCCGCTTGTTCTTCTTCATTAGGAGCTTGCATAACTTCTTCATCATACATTTTATTTATTGTTTTCATTGGTACGTTACCTGCGTTCTCTCCAAAGTTTGGTTTTATCATTTCAACATCTTTCATATTAAGATATTCAGTAATTCTTTTAAGATCAATATTTTTTGGATCTACAGGTACAAAATCATCATCATCACCAAAAGCTTTATTCATAAATCTTGCAAACGCTTCTCTCTTAGTTCTTAATCCTGCAAGATAAGCTTTAGGATTTATTATTCCTGCTTGTGTTGTACCAAATGCTTCACCACCATTTAAAATTGCTTTTACTTCTTTAGGAGTAAGTACATCGTTTATTTGTCTTAATAGGTAGGGATCAGCTAAAATTTTACCCGCTCTTAATGCTGTTGCAAATAATACAAATGGAGCAAAAGGACTAGCTGCAGCTGAGCCACCAAAACCTAATGCAACACCTGCAAGTGAGCTAGCACCACCAAGTGTTAACCTTCTTTGAATGAATGAAGATGAATTTGTAATTGGTATGTCAGTCAATCTTTTTGTATATTCAACAAAGTCTTGTAGATGACCTAATGCTGTAGCACCTTTTTGTCCACCACCGTACATCTCTTCAATAAATTTATATACGTCCATTGAAGGATCATCTAATCCTAAGATATCTCTAAATCTTGTTCCATCAAAATCTCTAAAATCATCAGGGCCAAAACGTATACTTGTAACGTCTTCTAACCCGTCTGCAGTTAAACGTGAACTTATATCTCCTCCTTGACTTTTTAATGCATTTTTTATGCCAACATTTTCCATTGCTTCATACATATCATCTACACCATTTTGAAATCTTGGATCAATTTCTAAATTTTTAAAGGCACCATTATCAAAAGGGGCACTAAATGGAACTCTTGCTTTACCAAATATACCAGCGTTAATTGGCTTAGATTTAAAAGAAGACATATAAGCGTTGTGCATAAATCTTGCAACTGATGCTTGATATAATTTTTCTCCTGCAGCAGAGTAACCTTCAAATCCTGGTTGTGCACCAATCATTTTTCTGTATTCCTGAAGAGCTGCTGGACTTCTAGATTTAAATACAGAAGTTTGTATTTTTTCAAATAATTTATCTTTAGGAAGTGTTGCTGCACCTGGAATATTAAACAAAGTTTTTTGTGTAAATAAACTCTTATCGAATTTAGCTAAAGCTCCAATAGCAGTAGTACCCTCCTTACCAGTGTAAAATTTCATAATTCTTGAAAATACTTCATTGGCATCTTTTAATCTTGTATGTAATTGTGAACCAGCATTTATTACTGACTCCATAATTTCTTTACCTTCTTGTGTTTTAGCAATTTTAGCAGCAGCTCTAGCTGATAGTTCTTCTGTAACTTCAACACCTTCTTTTATAATTTGTTCTTCTGTTTCTTTTAACAATGTTTGAAAAGCTTGTTGATTAGTAGGCACATCTCTTACGGCCTCTGCTACTCTTGCAGCGGCTAATTCAGGTGCCATAATTCTTACAGCATCTCCACCACCTAACTCAATCATTCTTTGTTGTAACTCTTTGTTTTGTAACAAAGATGGAACATTTAATTCTTTTAAAAAACCATGAGCATCTTTTTCTAAAGCCTCCCTTATCATGGCAACTGATTTATTAACTGTTTTATATTTTGTTTGTTCCAATGCTTGATTAAGCATCATGGTCATACCCTTATATTGGTTAAAGGTTATTGGTTCTCCTCGTGCTACACCATTTGCAAAACTCATAAATTGAGCTAAAGGATCTGAAAATCCTGCTTGCTCCTCAATTGCTTTTAAGTCGAAAGGTCTTCTTCCAGGTCCAGAAGCTTTATTCATCGCTTGGATGATGTCTGGAAACTGTGCTGAGTTTTGTCTAAGAAAATCATCGGTTGCTTTTAAAGTTTGTGTTAATTTTAGAATAGCAGGATCTCCTGCAACTGTGTTAATCGCAAAAAATTTTTCATAAGCTTTATCTATTGTTGCTGCGTTTTTTTTAAATGTTTCAACAGCTTGGTTGTAGACTTTTTGCGATAAAAAAGAATGTGTGTAAATTGGTGCGATAGTTGCAATATTTGAATCCATAAATCCATTAGAAAATGTTTTTTCTGCTGATAACATTCTTCTATCCATTATTTTAGAAATGTATGGAAATACACCAACAGTTTTAAAGTATGATTGACCTAATCCAGATAGGGGACCATCTCTCATTGCTGCAAGTAAAGGTATCTCGTATCCGTTGTCCCGTGCAAATTTTGCAATTTCCTTTTGAGTTATTCCCGTAGTGCCAAATAATTTATTTAAAATTCCACCAGATGCCATCAATAGTGGTGTAAGCGCAGCAGCTCCAAAATTAAATAATGCAGCATTCTTTGCTTCAACCATAGCTCTGTCTAAAACATTTAATTTATCTATTTCTTTTTTAGGCATGTTACCTAAATCTTCCAGTAGGCCATCCATTAAAGCAGGTCCGACAGTTTTATTCATTAAATCATAAGTTGCAGAACCCACTCCAGCACCTATTGTTCCAGATGCAGCAACTGCAAGTTCTCCTCTTCCAAGAGGACTTCTAATGGCTCTTTCACCTAAATCTAATGTTTTTCCTGCTAATCGTGCTGCACCTTTTAAGAATCTAAATCTACCAGGAAGTTTGTCTGATAGTTTTTCAAAAAAAAATTTCTTACCTTGTGTAAGTTTCATTCCTGTCATGCCAGTTTGTTTATAAGCATCAGCAATTTTATCTTTCATGTAGTTTGCTGCCATAAAAGAAGCTGATACATCCCCAGCTAATACAGCACTACTTCTACCAGATAAAATAAAATCTCCTCCTGGAATTGATGATTCATCCATTCCAAGTGCTGCAGCTAAAGGATCTTTAGCTACTGTTTCTTGTTTAGCTAAATCTTGTCTAGCTTTATCTCTTTTGATAGCAATTTTTCTTAAATCACCTTTTAAATAACCTTTTTTAAAAAATTGATCTACAGCTCTTAATTGAAGTGGATTTAATGTTTCAGGAGCAAAGGTGTTATCATCAATAGTTTTTTGAACTTTATTTAAAAATTCTTGTCTCTCTGGTGAAAGTTTTTCAGCCATTAGTTAACTCCAAAAAGGTTAAATAATTCAGCGTCTGTCGTTGGCACTGATCTTTGTGCTTGTCCCAAAGCTTGATCAATAGGAGCTATTAATCTTGCTACGTCATTGGGAGTATTACCCATTTGATAGAACCTAGATAATCTAGCAGCATTTTTCTCTTCTACTTTTTTTAATAACTGTTCATATTTTTGTATAATTTTTGCATCTGGTTCTCCCGATAAAGTACCAGTTAATTCTTCAATTAATTGTAAGTCTCTGTTTGTCAATCTGTCTTTGTCTTTCAATGCATTAGCCAATGTATATGTTAACATTCTAGCATTAACCTGTAATTGACCTAAAACTTCTGACGCGCTCTTAGGACCATCAGCAGTATTTATTACAGCGTCTGGATTTTTTTTCATATAAGCTTCTGTAGCTTCTGTAAAATCATCTAAAATTCTTGTTGTACTTTCATCAAAAGTTTCTTTTGAAAAAATACCTTTAGCATTATCGTATTTTTCATTTTCTCCAATACCGGATTGAGTAAAAGTATTTCCTACAGATCCTTTAAACCCTTCAGCAATCTCAGATGGTATGTTTCCAATTGTTTCTGCAAATTTTAAAATTATTCCAGATGCACCAATTGCAGTTTTACCTTCAGGTGTTTTCATTAAAGCTATTTGTTCTTTAAGAGTTTTAGCAGCCATTGCACCATCAGCAACAAGTCTTAAGTTATCTACATAAGCTGAAGAATCTTGTTCAGGAAAGAAAGTTGCATCTACAGTGCTTACTTCTTTTTCAGCACCAGTTTGCGGATCAAAAATAAAAATTTGTGCAGTATCTTTATTTTGGAAAGCTTCATAATATTGACCACCCATAGAAATTGAACCTCTTTGTCTTTTAATTTTACCTCCTGCATCCATAGCCTCTTTTAGCATGTCATTTCTTGCTTCTATCAAATCAGAGTTGTAACTTAAAACAGTTGAAGCCCAGTCTCTGTAAGCTTCATCATTCTTCATTTTGACTAATACCTTAGCATCAATTGCAGGGCCTAAAGCATTACCAAATACTTCAGCTAGTCCCCCCAAACCACCTTTCATAGTTTTACCTGATAATAATCCAGCAGCTAGTTTCATTAAGAAAATTCTTTGTGGATCCATCTGAGTGTTTCTAGGATCTGCTTTTAAAAATTGTGTCATATCAATCGTGTCCGCAGCTTTTTTTGCATCTCTAATTTCTGGATCTTCAATATTATTGTTATCTGTTTGTGTACCATCTCCACCAGCAAATTCTTTTGAAATACCTGGTTTCTTTATAATTGGTGCATTGTTTTTTTCTTTTATTGTTTCTACTGTTTTTTGTTCTTTAATAAATTTAGGATGATTCGGATCGTTCACTATATTTGGAACTTGAGCATAGAGCTCATCACTCTTAATAATTTCATCTACATTACTTGACTCAATTTTGCCATCAGTAATAGCCATTGCTAAATTTGTTGCTTTATTAATATCTTTCATATCTTTTTGTACCATTAAAGCATTTCTTAATTCTTCAATTGATTTAGCTCTTTCAAATAAATCAACTCTTAAAGTTGATTCTTGCTGCATTGCATCATCAGGACTCATGGAAGCAATATCTTGATTCATTTCTATTTGTCTCTCTTTATCTTTTACATTTTGAACTAATTGATCTACATCTTGAAAATATCTTCCGTATTCTTTTGAATTATCTATATAGTCTCTCATCTCTCCAGCAACTCTTTGTTCATAAGATTTTGATCCTGGAGGGCCTTCTGGAGTTTTATCTAAACCACCTGCAACAAGACTTCTTCCTGAGCCTGCAGCAATAACCATTTTTCCAACATCACTTGATACCATTGGTCTTTGTCCTCCAAATGAAAGATCTCTGTTAAATATGTCCATAGCTTTTTTTTCAGTAATGTCATTTGCTCTTGCATAATCTTTGACTAATTTTGATTCATCTATATATCCTTTAGCACCACCCGTTACAGCCAATGCTCCACCAATACCAATAGCTCCAATTGGATTAGAAGCACCTAATCTCATACCACTCCCTAACATTCTTGAAAGTGTTTGAGCAGTTTTACCCTTTCCCAAGGCTAAAGGTATTGAAGCTAACTCACCAGCAGCAGCTGTTTTTAAAATTGGATCTGGTATTCCAGCCATTTCTGCGCCTGCATATAGTGCAGTTAAACCAGTCAAACCTTTTGCAAACTTTGCAGTACCTGCTTTAATTTTACCTTTTCCATAACCTGTTATGTATTCACCGGTATTTGGATTGTAAGAAAAGGACTTTCCTTTTGGCCCTTGAAACTGAGGGGGGAAAACTGAATATTGTGATTTGCTTAAAAATTGAGGACCTTGCGTTTGTCCAGGCCCTTGAAAGATTCCAGTCTTTGCTCTAATTAGTTTCAACGCACCTGTACGAAGTGCTTCCCTTCTGAACATAGGTCTGTTTAAAACTTTGTTTAAAGACATTAAGCTTGCCTATTTTGATTAGGTGCAAATGCTGAAAATGCTCCGATACCTGTTCCTACAGCTTGCGCAAAAGGACTAGTTGATGGAGTAGTTCCCATTGTAACACCTGATTGTGTTTTAGGTCCTGCTGCATACAAGTTAGCTAAAAATTCAGCTCTTTGATATGGTTCATATTGTTGTTGTAATGTTGATTGTCTTTTCGCATCAAGAGTTGCTTGTGCTAGTTGTCTTTGAATACCACCCGCAGCCATAAGTTGATTAATGTCTGCTTGAGACATTTGTTGCTGCTGTAAACCTAACGCTCCTAACTGTTGTCCAGCAGTCAAACCAACTTGTTGTTGTCTTTGTGCTGCACCTAGTGCTGTGTTAAATCCTTGAGCTTGAGCTTGACCCATTGCTGATAAAGTTCTTCCTTGAAGTTCTGCTTGTTGAACTCCTTCACGTCCTCCACCAAAAGCTCCTGATTGAAGAGCGGTAGCACCCATTTTATTTTGCATCATTTGGCCTTGTCTACCAATTTCATCAGTTACATATTGTTGGTAAGGGTTTAAGTATCGAGATATTTGTTGAGCACCAATTGGTGATGCTGCCCCTTGAATTTGCGAAATACCTTGTCCTACTGTGCCTGAACCAATACCTGTAATTCCTGCTTGGGTAAGACCTTGTTGTTCTAATCCACCAAAACCTGCTACTTGATAATCTGGAAGATTTATTGGTTTTTGCGCTATACTACGCGCAATATCCATTAACTCTATTTTTCTTTCTTCTATACCTGGTGCTTCTCTAACAATGTTAGTAGTTGTTGATGGTGGAGCTGCTCCTCCGCCTCCTCCTCCGAAAAAACTCATATTATTATCCTATCCATTTTTCTAGTTGTACATGTTTCTTTTGCCATCCCCATTTTTTGGAAACTTTTTCCCATCCAGGTCTGGCCATAATACTCATTCTTTTACATTTATTTGCTTTTGCAAATTCTGTAACTGAATTAATTAAATTGTCTTCCCATAATTCTCTTCTCTTTCCTGTACATATTACAATCTCGTATTGATTGTAGTTAGGCATTACACCAATTCGGCCAACACAAATACCAAATACTTTATTTTCTTCAGACTCATCAGAACCAAACATGATCCAACATTGCATCATATCTTTTTTTAATTCGTTCATAACCCAAGGAGACTCAGCATACTTTCCAGAAAAAGCTAAAGCCTCTGAAACCATGAATTCAGCTAAAGGCCAAAACTTTTCTACATCTTTTGGTTCAAGAGGTAAAATACTTACTAATGGTTTAATTTGTTTTTTGTTTGCTGTTGCCATTTGCCTCCTTTAATAAATCAAATACTCTTTTGTATCTTGATTGTTGTTCATAAAAATACTTAGCACCTTTTTCTCTCATGTCTTTAATGCTATTTGGGTTAGCCCCTGCAATAATACCAGCTCCTAATACACCATCAGCTCTTGTTACAAATTCTCCATCTGCTAATTGAGCCAACATAGTATCTTCATCTTTATCACCAACACCAGCACCATCTTCAACATATCCAGTTGCTCTTACATAATTGTTAGAATCATTTTCATCATGTGATGTTTTTGAAGGTAAGTAATTAATACCACCTTCGTTAAATTTTTTAATCTCTGCTAGACCACCTGTGTTAAAAGTTTCTTTAGATACGGAGTAAGGTCCTATTCTTCTATCGTCCAGACCTGCTTCTTCAGGTGAATACATTTGTTCGTATTCTTTTTCTTGTCCTGTTTCTGGATCTATGTAAGTATATTTTGGTCTTTCTTTTTTAAGATCTAAGTAACTCATGTTGTAACCAGGCATATAAATATCAGTTGGTCCTTGATTAAAAGCACCTGCTAAATATGAACCACCTCCTACAGCTAATCCGACTTTTAGTGGATCGTATCCTTCAATAATATTTCCTTTAGCATCTTTATTTCTAAGAATATCTAATAAACTTCCACCATCATTTACAGGACCTGAGTTTTTTTTATTTCGGATCATATCCGAAGCAAAAGTTGCTTCGCCTGTCGCATTCATGTTTGGATACATAGTTGGAGCAACAGTTGCTCTTGCTTGTGGCACACCAGGTATACCACCCAGTGATTTTGTTAAATTCATATTAGCAAATTGTTGTGATGCTGCCGATCCTGGAAACATGTTCATTCCTGCAGTACCTAAACTGTAACCTGTGTAAGCACCTACAGCGCCACCAAGTATTCTTCCAATTCCAGAAGCACCTGAATCTTTTGCTCCTTTGTAGCCTTTATAACCACCATAAGCAGCCATTGCGTAAGGTATGAGGTGTAACATTAAATATATTCTCCTTTTAAGATCTTAAGTTTGAATAATACCATTTTACTTAGGTATTATCAACTCATCGGCAAAACGTCCTTTGTATTGATGCTCACCAATATGCATGATTGGGTCGTCAATAAAGGCATGACACTTACCACCTACGTCTTTCCAAAGTTTACAAAAACTAAAATCCTCACCTAAATAAGTCTTAGTTTTAGGGTCGTGCATTGTATCAAAAAAATTCCACAGGTAAGGCCTGTTTACATATTCACCATTGATAACCGTTTTTTGAACTATGTTTTTATCTGGATATTCTTTAATTAATTTATCAAAAACTGATCTTTTAATTAACATACATCCGGTAGGGCTGTGCGTGACCTCAATGACACCTTTATTAACAACTATATCATTGGTATCCGCTACCCTCATAGGATAACTATTTGTCCATTTTTGTATGTCGTCTGGTTTTTTAACATCACCTTTTTTAATTGCCTCTAATGCTTTTTTCCAATTAAATGTTTTTAATGGATAAGGTATAGAAATAACGTCCTTATCTCTATCAATCATTTTAAATATAGACTCAGCATTCATTAAAATATCTGAATCTACAAATAACATATGTGTCATGCCCGATTCAATAAATCCTGAAACACAAAGATTTCTACCTTGTGTAACTAAAGATGATTTTAACAATTGAAATTGTACTTGCACCTTTTTCTCTAAACACATTTTTTGTAGCTCAAGTAAACCTTGTGTATAATGTATTGAACAATCACTATGAACAGGAGTGGCAACAAACAAGGACATTTTATCCTTACGTTTTCCGGTATCCGTTGTCCAAATAGGATTAATTCTTTTTTCGTATTCTGTTACTGCAATAGGATCCGAAGTTACTTTAAGGTCTTTTAGTGTTTGGTATGTGTCTTCATTAACATATTCATTTATTTTTTTCATAAAGAGCTCCTTTTAAAAAACTTGTCCACTCATCGCCCTTTTTTTCCCAACTATAAAATCTTTTGTAAAATCTTTGTTGTTCTTCCAAATGTTCTTGAACATAAGTCTTATGTAAATACTGTGAGGCTACTTCAATAGCTACCGCTGTATCTTTTGCCATTTGTTCATAATTAGTATCATAATTTATATATACAGGCCACTCAGCACATGTTTCATATAACGCACCAAAATTATTTGTAATTACATGAACTCCAGCAGCAAGCGCTTCTAGGGCTGATGCACAAAATGTTTCTTCAAAATTACTTGGATAAACATACAAATCGTAATTAGTTATATGTTCTAAGATATATTCATTTGGTTTATATCCAATATAATTTACATTACCTAATTGTCTTGCTTGATCGTATAAAGGTTTAAAATCTTTTTCATTTTTATTAGAAAAAGCATCTCCATAAACTTTTGAAGAACTATAAACATCTAAAGTAATATTAGGGTTTTTTACTAATTGCATAGCTGCAAGAAGTATATTCAATCCCCTCCATGGAGTATTATGATGCAAAATTTTAATTGGATCATCTTTTTTATATACTTTTCTCTTAGGGAAATTACTTGTACCATTTTTAATTACAATTGATCTTCCTGTTGGTATGTTAAAAATGTATCTAAATTTTTCATAATTCCAATGACTGTTAAAAATATACCAATCATATTTGTCATGATTTTTAGGATCAGAAAACCAAGAGTGTAAGTTTGATTGATCATATGAATTTTTTTGCCAAAGTATATTTAGTTTATTTGGATCAATAGGAACTTTACCTGGTATTGATGTACAAATTTGTACTTGATCTAATAATTCTTTCGGAACATGCTTGTGAAGCATCTCCATTTGTAGCTCAGTAGCTCCACGTGGTTCCATTATTTCTTTGTATGTGCGCCCAAGGTTACTCTTGTTACAGTTATTTCGAGGTCTTGTCTAAAATCATCCACAGTAGTGTCAGTATTGGGGTTAGCAACATCAGAATTAAAATCATCTTTGCTAGCATATACCTTACCTGTTCTTTTATGTTTGATAATTTCTTTAGTTTCTGCAGGAATTTTAACTAGATCATTCATTTTTGTCTACGACCTTGTCTATTATATTTTTTATTATTTTGCAACTTCTTTTTTTTATTCGGATTTTTACTATGTCGTCTAGGTCTTTTTCTAGGTTGATCTCTAACAACAAAGTCTTTAAATTTTCTAGCCATTTTCCTGTGATCTGTCTATGAGCGCATAACTAACTGCACCAGTAATTGTGTTTGCACTTCCTGCTTGAACTTTAAGGACATCACTTGCTTCCATATTTAAACTTGATGTTATCATGTTTGTAAAATTTTTGTTTAATTGTGCATGACTTACTTCAACATCCGATCCTCCAGATTTTTGTAAAAAAACATCTACGTCCACGTTTGAAGCAGTTTTATGGTTTGCTTGAAATGATTTAACAATAATAGTTGCATCAGTAGGACAAGTAAGAACCGTTGTCTTATCTGTGTTTGTTAAATCAAATGTTTCGCTTTTATATCTAATTGTCATTGCATAAAGTAATTAAACGTATCTTGTTCATTTTTCAAGTCTTGTTGATACGATGTATTTAATTGATTTTCAATAGTAGCTAAACCTTGGTTTATTTGTCTAAAACCTTCCGCTGAATATTCTTGTGGGGGCTCAGGTACATAAACATTTATTTTTGCCATTATCTTCGTCCATCTACATTAACGTCTGCTCTAAATGTACCAAATCTCCATGTTTCATTAACGGCTGTGTTTTGTATTTTAATATTTGCAAGTCTTCCTCTAGCTCTTGTATCTATTTTTTGTGTAGTTGAGTTTATAGTAAAAGGACCTAATTGTGAACTTGTTCCTGCATCGACAGGAAAATTTTTAAGAAATATTGTTACTACAGCGTTACCTTGTAAATTTTTAAAATCAGGTAAAAATCTACTAACTCTTAACAAGTACTCACCATCTCCTTCAGTTGGTAAATCAAAATCGCCTGATTGTATGTAAGCTGGAATTGCTGTTGTTGTACCATTTAATGCTACCTCATTATTTCCTACTTCATGTGCATAATATAGTGAAGACCCAAATGTATTAGTCGCTCCACTTAAAATAGGTAACGATGGTGTACTTGTTGTAGTATATTCAGTTGCATAAGGTACGTCATAAGTACTAGCATCTGCATAAGAACTTCTAGCAAGACTCATCGTTGACCAAGTATTTTCCACATAATTATAAGTTACTGATCTATTATTTTGTGTAGCAGGATTTCCCGAAGGTGTTCCTGCAGGATAGAACCAAACTATTTCATTAAATAAAGAATTGTGAGACGCATAAATAATTTCATTAGAAGAATAGTTTACCCCAACATTTGAACCGGTAGTCGTGAATACAAAATCTTCTACAAGTGATGGAAGTAATTTAACTGTACCATCAAATACAAAGAATCCTCCTCCTGAACCCATCCAATAAACCCTACCATCTGCGTAAACAACTGCGTGTTGACCAATACATCCACAGTTAGAACCCACTTGTCTTATTGAAAAAGTAAATGGAGGACCAACAAATTGCATAGTATAAGCTGCTTGGTCTGTTAAAATTAAATTATAATCCTTACCTGAAACGGCAGCTACAATTTTATTACCTGTATCCAATCTAAAAGTACCCGCTGTATTAACTGACGTTGGTTGATAAACACTGTAATTTTCTTGATCACTAAATCTAATAAACATAGGATCTTGTGTTGTTGTATCTCCTATTGTTGTTTCAGTTCCAAAATGAACAACGTGTCTATCTCTATCTGAAGTAATGGTAAGTCTTGTTTTTGTAGGAGCTCCAGCCATGATTACAGCTCTAACTTCTAAAGGATTTGACACAGCTGGATTCCATACAAAAGTTTTACCATCTTTAACTGTAGCAATTAATTGCGCACCAAAATTATCAAGTGACCATGATCCAGGATCTAGAACAACTGAAGAAGTTGTAGAACCTGAACCCCAAGTTAATCTACTCCATGTACTTGTACCCCAACCATAACCATAAGTTTGAATTGTAGGGCCTATTTCTTCGTAAGGATTAATACTAGCACTCCCTGCAGTAGACATACCTGTACCAGTTTCATTAGATTTCATTTGTATTGTAAATGTATTTGTTGTTACGGTTAATATTTCAAAAGTAAAATCTTGAAAATTAGCAACCGTAAAACCTGTTGCACCACCTCCTGGTAGTGATACGGAAGTAAATGTAATATATTCACCAACGTCTAAACCATGACTAGCTTTAGTAACGGTTACTACATTTGAGTTTTGTGTTGATGTAAAAGTTGCACCAGTTATTGCTGTTGCAAGTGGTGTAACGTCATAAAATTT
>Ga0209535_1000726_pt1 | contig 23189 bp, 31 predicted proteins | sample LinPmetageLP28_FD_184041 | JGI IMG/M metagenome (GOLD analysis project Ga0209535, IMG submission 184041) | Marine viral communities from the Pacific Ocean - LP-28 (SPAdes) (version 2) | ecosystem: Environmental > Aquatic > Marine > Oceanic | place: Pacific Ocean | collected 2009-08-22
CAAAGGTACTTCTAAGATTCGCTTTGACTTCTCCGATATTCGACCAAAAGGCGCCCGTTTAGTGACTTCTGGCGGCAAAGCCCCCGGACCACAACCTCTTCGTGAGTGCCTAGTGAAGCTACGCGGCGTATTGGACACAAAAGAGAACGGCGACAAGTTAAGTTCTATTGAGGTTCACGATATGGTGTGTCACATCGCTGATGCAGTGTTAGCCGGCGGAATCCGCCGAGCAGCCCTTATCTCCCTATTCTCAGCAGATGACGACGAAATGATTTCTGCCAAAGCAGGCAACTGGTGGGAAGTTAATCCACAACGAGGCCGCGCAAACAATAGTGTTGTTTTGATGCGCCACATTGTTACCAAAGAGTTCTTTATGGACCTTTGGGACCGTGTGAAAGCAAGTGGAGCAGGAGAGCCCGGTTTCTATTTTACTTTTGACAAAGATTGGGGAACCAATCCTTGCTGTGAGATCGCACTCCGGCCATACCAGTTCTGTAACTTGACAGAGGTCAATGTCTCAAATGTAGATACACAGGAAGAATACGAAGCACGAGTTAAAGCAGCAGCCTTTATTGGAACACTCCAAGCCTCATACACAGACTTTCATTACCTTCGCCCAGTATGGCAGCGTAATACAGAGAAAGACTCTCTTATCGGTGTTTCTATGACGGGTATTGCATCAGGTAACGTCTTAAAGCTAGATATGAAAGCAGCAGCGAAGGCAGTAAAAGAAGAAAACAAGCGAGTTGCTGAACTTCTAGGAATCAAGCCGGCTGCACGAACAACCTGTGTTAAGCCAGCCGGAACCACGTCTCTAACACTCGGAACCTCATCAGGCATTCATGCTTGGCATAACGACCACTATATTCGTCGTATCCGAGTCGGCAAGAATGAAGCTATCTATCAATATCTGTTAGCGAACCATCCAGAACTAGTAGAAGACGAATATTTCCGTCCTCACGACACAGCAGTTATCTCCGCGCCACAACGAGCGCCAGAAGGTTCCATAACACGGACTGAGACGGCCCTAGACTTGCTCAACCGAGTAAAGAAGGTCAGCACAGAGTGGGTGAAAACCGGCCACTGGAAAGGGCAAAATACGCACAATGTGAGTGCAACCGTCACTATCAAGGATGAGGAATGGGACGAGGTTGGAGAATGGATGTGGGAGAACCGAGAGACTTATAATGGTCTATCCGTCCTACCTTTCTCAGACCATACTTATAAACAAGCACCATTTGAAGATTGTGATGAAGATACATACAACGAAATGCTAAAATCACTGTTATCAGTTGATCTTACCAATATTGTTGAGATGGAAGACGATACTGATCTTCAAGGCGAGTTGGCGTGTGCCGGCGGTGCTTGCGAAATTAAATAAACACTTGACTCGTTAAGCAAGACGAGTTATAATATAGATATAGAGACAACGGAGTCAAGAATGAAATTAGATCCTAAAAACAACTGGATTCAAGTTGAACTTTCCTTTGATGAAAAAGAGGAGAAGGAGAGCTTGATTGCTCTTCCAGAAGACTATAAACCTGCCGAAAAGCCATACAAGGCGGTTTCAATGAAAAGTGATCCACAAGGTGATTACAAGTTTGGAGATATACTTGTTGTTCCTACCCACATTATTCGCGAGATTGAGATCCGAGATAATAAATTCTATCTCGTTGAGCGAAACCACGTTATGGCCGTGGTAAACCACGATGGCTGACCCAAAAGCTTTTAGAAGCGAAAGAGAATGGATCTCTGCTACAGTCCCTTCAGCTAAATCTTTCCCGAAAGATAAGGTGGATCACCCAGACCATTACGGTGGGGAAGAAAACCTTTATGAAGCCATTAAAATCATTGAGGCTTATGATCTAAACTTTTCTCTTGGAAATTCTATTAAGTATATCCTTAGAGCAGGAAAGAAAAACGATAATGTTATCGAGGACCTACAGAAAGCAAGTTGGTATATCCAGCGTCAGATTGAGTTTTTGGAGCAAAAATGAGAAGTATTGATATTTACGGCGATGGTGTTGGAAAAGTTGATCTTGTTGATCATATGGGTTCAGATCTTACAATCGTAAACTCTGCCCGTGTTAGTTTCGGCAAATCTAAGGAAGAATTAGATGAGAAAGACGAAAGGCTTATTAATTATCTGGTCAAGCATCGGCACACGAGCACGTTTGAGCATAATGTTGTTACTTTTCGGTTTACTGTGCCTCTATTTGTACGAAGTCAGCATCACCGGCATAGAACTTGGAGCTATAACGAGATATCTCGCCGATACACTGACATAAACATTCAGTTTTACGAGCCCGAAGCGTTTAGAACACAACACAAGTCTAACCGACAGGCGAGCAACCCTGATGAGGTGGCCGATCCAACACTATACACGCCAGTTGAGAAAACTAGTGAAGCAGTTAGGAAACATCACGAAGAAAGTATGCGCCTTTTTAACAAGATGATTGAAGCAGGCGTTTGCCGCGAACAGGCCCGTGGAGTTCTGCCACAAAATATGTATACTGAGTATTATGGCACAACAAATCTAAGTAATCTCTTAAAGTTCATCGATCTCCGCACACACGAAGGCGCACAATGGGAAATCCAGATGGTCGCAGAGGCTTGTCTGGACATTGCAGAAGAACTCTGGCCGGTTGCTGTGGGTTCGTATCGGAAGGTTAAAAGTGAACGATCTGGTTGAGGATTACATCAATAATGTCTTAGACGAAAAAAGACCTGAGTTTGGTGGCAAAAGAGTTTGCCCCTTCGCATCTCGCGAGCTAGAAACAAATAAGTTGATGATAGCAGAAGTTGGCGACAAGAGTTTAGTAGATCTAATAGATGATTTTAAGAACTCTAAATATGACAGTGCTTTATTAGTTATTAAAGATAACATTCCTGCTGACCAGACAAACGATTTCAAGATCTTTGTAAATAAACTTTTAGAGGCGCAAGGCTTGGGAGATCACAAAAACATTTGTTTTAATCCTAACGATGAAGCCACAGTTGACGGATACAATCCAAGGTCATTAGCACCTTATTTTATGGTCAATATCGCCCCAAGAGAAATATTAAGCAAAGCAGCAAAAACACTAAGGAAAACAAACTATTATGATAGACTACCAGACGAGTATCTATCTTTCTTAAAAATAAAAGACAGACCAAAGAGCAAATAATGAGTTTAGACAAGTTAGTATCCAAAATCAGGACATATACGCCGTTCGTAACACCTGAATATGAGTTGTATGTTGTAAATGGCTTGTATTGTAGGTTCGGCGCCAACACTCTCAGGAAATACAAGTTCAAGTTCCCAGAGGATATTGATGGAAGATCTGTTAAACTTATTTATCGGACAACATATTCTGGCAAACTACATTATTGGGATTATACAAACAACTACCCCGGCCACGTCAGAGAAGATAGCGATGTTCGTCCAATAACCAAAGACCAAGAGGCAGTTTTGACCAAGATTTTAGAAGACTTTATCAACAGCGAGAAAGAGTAATGTGGGAACTGTGGCAATGGGATGGCCGATATATTAAAGGCAAGAAACTAAAAAGGTCCAAAACTAAGCAAACTGTTATGAACCACGCTAAAAAGCATATGGAATATGATAGGATTGTAAAGGGGGGCAAAAAGGGTGAGTTTTTCTTTGAAGACAAAGAAGGCCGACCCGTAGGTATGTTGATAGAGAGGCAAGATGCGAAAGAAACTAAGAAATGAGTTGGTGGCACTCACACTAGCCAGAGAAATTACAAAACTGGTTATAGGAGCAGCAATTGCAGTAACCATAACACTTTTAGTGTTTAAATATTTAATTTGGAGTTAATATGTTAGCAGAAAGACCAGTATTTAAAATATATATCAAGGATGGATGTCCTTATTGTGATAAAGCACGCGATTTTATTTTGCACGAAATGCAAATGTCGCTTCATACGATTGATATCACAAGGGATCCTCATATGAGAGAGATGATCATCGAAGACACAGGACAAAAGACATTGCCTGCTATCTTCCTTGGTGGTGTGTTCCTCGGTGGATGTGATGATATGATTAAATCTTATGAGGACGGCGAGCTAGAACTAATGGCCCTCCGCGAAGAGAACGCTATTCTCAAAGGCGTGATTAGTAATGTTAGGAAAAGTGTAAATTGAAAGCCACTCTTACCAAGGCGATCGTAGGTGGGGCAACCATAAGTTTTGTTCCATCTATAATCGTTGGCTGGTTGGCCAACACTTTCCCGAGTATTGCACCAAAAGAGCTACAGACTGTATCTGACTTCTTTGGTTCGGGTATTGGCCCGCTACAACTAATGGTTTTCGCCATTATTGTGTTCGTTATTCCGCCAATAGAGGAAATACTGTTTAGAGGCTGGTTGTGGAAGATGTGCAGGTGGAAGATAAACCCCTACTGGACGTGGATTATTACTTCGCTTATTTTCGCCGCAGTCCACGCTGAACCACTACATATTTTAGGGCTACTTCCACTTAGTTTTTTCTTGGGTTGGTTACGAAAAGAAACCGGCGGTATTGAGTATTCTACGATCGCACACATTACAAATAACGCTGTGGCTTGTCTATTGATGATTATTTAAAGGATAAAATGAAGTTAGATAGGCACATTTATGAGAAAAACGAAATCGTTATTGGTGGCTGTCTATCCTCTCTCCTTCACGCATACAAAAACAACATACCAGTTATTTTTGTTAATCCAAAACCTCCCTTTCGCTACGACAAGATAGAAAGCGAGTATGATTTAAGTTTCCTTGGTCTCGAACCATTTGAGATGTATTATCAGCGTCAAGTGTGGGAGAGGCTGCTGTTTTTACTGGGTCTGTCTGGCAATCTGCCACTTTCTAATAATGCAGCAGGTTTGAGAGTTGTTGATAACCTATTAACAGTTACAACCGCGAACCACAGAGTTATTAAGTTTGAGTTCAATAAACTAATAATCTTTGATGACGAGGGGATCTCCGGATTACCTATGATGTCAGGCCAAATAGCAGGCAAAAACAGAGTTATTGACTGGGTAAATGTTAGAAGCGGCTGTTCGCATTCACATAACGAGCTAAACTCAGGTGATGACTTTGTGAACAAGATAATCTTTTACCCGTCCGACAGAAGCGACAACAAAAACCTAAAAGACTTAGTTTCTATCTCTTATCTCACTGATGAACAACTACAAGACCACGACTACTCAGATACGATGGTCAGATTCAAAGTTAAGAAAATGATGAAAGCAGCCGGCATCCGTGGTGCAAGAAACGGACGAGATGTCAAAAACCCTAATAAGTACAAGTATTATGCCGTTAGGGTTGAACCTGCCGAGAGGGTGGTTGAGAAAGATGTTAAAACATACTATGAACCAGACGAAAGATTTGAGTTCCGCTATGATGAAGTATTTGACCTTATAAAAGACCCCAAGAAACCGCCTGACTACTTAGGCATATTAAGCGAGATCCTATGACGACACACCTTGCCGGCATTGTTCCAGTTGTAACAAAACAAATGGATTTTCAGTTAGACTGGCACGACTGTCTGATGCCCATCGCACCTAACTTTTATGCTATTGAAAGGGCAGTTTTAGAGTGTGCTTATGCAGGTTGCAAGACCATCTGGATTATAGCCAACGACGACACAACACCGCTCGTTAGGCACCGTATTGGTGATTTTGTACAAGACCCAGTATATTTAAAGCGCAAATCAAGGTTTCCGTCGCAACAGAGACAACAAATACCTATCTTTTATGTACCAATCGCTTCAAATCACAGCAATAAAGCCAACTGTATCTCTTGGACTATCCTGTTTGGAGCCAAAACAGCATTAGAAATAGGAAATACAATCAGTAAATGGGTATCACCGAGTAAATACTATGTTTCATTCCCATACTCTGTGTATCCAGCGGAGGCGGTAAGACCGTCAAGGCAAGATATTTCTAATCATGACTTCTTTTTGACATTTAAAGAAAAATCTTTTAAAACTAATGATATGCTTGGTTTTACCTTTAATAACGAGCACCTAATAAAAATTCTAGATGTGTTCAGAGACACAGAAAACAGTTTTTTGTTAGGGGACAACCTGTCAAATGAAGAAGTTTTCTTTGAGAACAACTTTACGCTTGACAAAGCCTTTGGTCGTGTTATATTAGATACTGATGATGGGGTTAGTGTTCCTTGGTTCTATCCAATAGACAGTTGGGACGCTTATTGTAAATATCTGGCATCCGAGGAAAAGTCGTCCATACGACACCCCGGAAAACTAGTTATGTCCTATCGAGAATTTAATCCAGTGGGGGAAGATAATGAGTAAGATTGCGTTTGTAGGTTTACACGCACACAGTGTGGCCGGTTCTATTTTTGATGGGCTTGGCTATCCACAAGAACATATGGACTTTGCATATGAAAACGGTATGGATGCGCTTGCGCTGACAGATCACGGCAATATGAATGGTCTAGCGTGGCAAGTTTTGCACGCCAAGAAGATGAAGGCTGATGGCAAAGTGTTTAAGCCTATCTTTGGTTGTGAGGCATACTTTGTGCCGTCTATACCTGAGTGGCGCGAAGACTATGATAAGATTATGCAGGACAAGAAAGCTGCACGGGCTGCTAAGAAGGAAGAAACTTCTGGCGCAACAGTTGAGGATGAGGGTGCTTCTAAGAAAGCTGCTCGTAACATTCTTAATCGCCGACGCCACCTTGTCCTTCTAGTCCAGAACCAGACCGGTCTAAACAACTTGTTCAAACTTATTTCTGAGTCTTACCAGTCTGAGAACTTCTATCGCTATCCGCGAATGGACTTTGATCTGTTGGAGAAGTATAATGAGGGCATCATTGCGTCCTCTGCGTGTCTTGGAGGCGTTTATGCTGGCTGCTATTGGGAGAACCGAGACCAAGGCGAAGAAGCCGTCTTAGATGCAATGAGAGCCGTTACAGAGCGTATGGTTGATATCTTTGATGATCGCTGGTATGGTGAGCTACAGTGGAATAACATCCCCGAGCAGCACGAACTTAACAAGTATATTATTCAGGTGTGCAAAGAGTATAATGTTCAGATGATCTCTACAGCAGATTCTCATTATCCAAACCCTGATGCTTGGCGCGACCGTGAGCTTTACAAGCGTCTTGGCTGGCTTGGCAAGGGTCGTCCCTCTTGGGGCGGTGATGGCGAGTTGCCCATCGACGTTGACGAGATTGGCTATGAACTTTATCCAAAGAACGGCGACCAGATGTGGGAGTCTTATAAGAAGTATTCTAAGTCCTGTGATGTAGAGTATGATGACCAGCTAGTCTATGACTCGTTGACCACCACACACTTTATTGCACACGAACGCATTGAGTCGTTTATGCCCGATAACACAGTCCGCCTGCCTGACTTCGTGATTCCGGTTGGTGAGACAGCAGACTCTGCCCTTCGTAAGTTCTGTTTTGAAGGCTTGAGATCCAAGAACCTGCACAGCGACGATGAATATACAGATCGTCTGGAGCACGAGCTTTCTGTTATCGCAGACCGTGGCTTCTCAAAGTATTTCTTAACTATGAACGAGATTGCTACCATCACCAACGAGGTGATGCTGACAGGCCCCGGTCGTGGTTCGGCTGCTGGTTCTCTGGTTGCTTATGCTTTGGACATCACACAAGTTGATCCTCTCAAGTATGGACTACAGTTTGCTCGTTTCCTTCGGGCTGATGCAACGGACTACCCAGACATTGACTATGATGTAGCCGAGCCGATGGAACTGAAAGAACTTCTAGTTGATAAGTGGGGCAGCGATGTTGTCGCTCCGATCTCTAACTGGAACACTCTTCAATTGAAATCTCTTATCAAGGACATTTCTAAACTTTATGATATCCCTTTCCAAGAGGTTAACGCCGTTACTGGTAAGATGATGTTTGAGGCCACCGTTGCTGCTAAGAAGAAGCACGGTATCAAGGCTGGTGTGTATGTGCCGACATTTGAGGAAGTAAAAGAGTTCTCAACAACTCTTAGGTCATTCTTGGCCAAGTATCCAAATGTTGCGGTTCACGTTGATGCTCTCTATGGACAAGTCCGATCCTGTTCCCGTCACGCTGGTGGCGTTGTGATTGCAGAAGATCTAGACCGCCATATGCCACTTATCTCCTCCAAGGATGTGCGTCAAACGCCTTGGTCGGAGGGACAAAACGTCCGTCATCTAGAGCCTATGGGCTTTATCAAGTTTGACCTTCTGGGACTCTCTACACTCCGTATGATTGAAGGTGCCATCCGGCACGTTCTCAAGCGTTACGAGGGTATCGAGGATCCATCGTTCAAAGATGTAATGAACTACTATAACAGTAAGCTACATCCAGATGTCGTTGATTTCAACGACCAGAAGGTCTATAAATCGGTGTTTCAGAAAGGTAAGTGGGCTGGTGTATTCCAGTTTACTGAAACTGGAGCACAGAACCTGTGTAAGCAAGTGCAGCCAAAGAATCTTATTGATATCTCAGCTATCACTTCTATCTTCCGTCCCGGCCCTCTGTCAGCCAATGTTGACAAAGACTTTGTGAAGACACGCAATGCTCCCGGTATGGTGACTTACATCAACGAGATGCACCGTGAAGTTACCGAGGAAACCAACGGCTTCCTTATCTTCCAAGAGCAAATTGCTATGCTTGCACACAAGTTGGGTAAGGATCTAACACTGGATGAGGGTAATATGCTTCGTAAGGTGCTAACTAAGAAAGGCACTGGCAAGGCAGCAAAGGTCAAGGCAGCATTACACGGTAAGTTTATTGAGGGCTGCTTAGAAAAGAATATGAGTAAGTCTGTTGCTGAACGAATGTGGGAAACATTTGAGTATTTCTCCGGTTATGGTTTCAACAAATCACACGCTGTATCTTATTCTATGATTTCGTTCCAGTGTGCTTGGTTGCTAACTTACTATCCAGAGTGCTGGATGGCAGCGTTCCTTGATAAAGAGCCTGAAACCCGTAAAGAGAAAGCCATTGCGATTGCAAAGCAGTTCGGGTTTGAGATTGAGCCTCTGAACATTAATACTTCTGGCCGAGTCTGGGAGATTAGTGAAGATGGCAAGCGTCTTATTCAACCCCTGTCTTCGCTCAAGGGCCTTGGAGACTCGGCGATTGACCAGATTTATGTTGGTCGTCCGTTCCATTCTATTGAGGAGTTTCTTTTCAATGAAGAGATGCGTTATTCTAAACTCAATAAGAAGTCACTTGATGTTCTTGTCAGATCTGGCACCCTGAAGCCTCTGATGGATAACCGATTCACTGGGATGAAACACTTCTGGTCATCAGTAGCAGTGGACCGCCCACGGAAGCTAAAGAATCTGGAACAGAACATTGAACTGTATGCACCAGAGGGTGACTTCACTGAAGAAGAAAAGATCCAGTCTCTTGTAGATCTAACAGGTCAGTTCCCGATTAACAAAGTTATCAATGAAGAGATCATGACCAAGTTAGAAGCCATGGCGATCCCACCCATCTCGGAGTATGACCCAGACTTACAAGTTGTCTGGCTAATCCCCCGTAAGATTACACCCAAGAAGACAAAGAATGGTAAAGATTATTTGATCGTTGAAGCGACAGACTCCAACTCTTCGAACCTTCGCATCCGTTGCTGGGGTGTCGATGTCAACGGCGGAGATAATATTCAGCTAAATAAACCTTACATGATTCGTCCCAATTATAGTATGGAATGGGGATTTTCTACCCGAGGCAGAGCATATAAAACGTGGAAGGCGCTTGCATAGTGCGCCGAAGTGTGTTATAATAAATATACAAAAGGGGGAAAGAATGAATCTAGGTTACGCTTGCATCAATATGTCTCTATCTGGCTTGCCCAAGTCAAAGAGGATCACCACTAACAGAAATATGATTAAGAGGACATTCAAGCAGAAGGGTATTGCTTACGCTTCTGAACTGGGTCTACTCAACAGTAAAGATCTATACAAGATCTTGGAATGGAACTTAGCCAACGGCTTCTCATTCTTTCGTCTGTCTTCGGACATCTTTCCGTGGTCATCCGAGTATCGCTTGGAAGAGATGCCAGATTATGAGGAAATCAAAGTAGTGCTCAAGAAGTGCGGCGACTTTGCCAAACAACACGGTATGCGTATTACAACCCATCCCGGCCCGTTCAATGTCCTTGGTTCACCGCGACCAGATGTTGTTGAGAAAACCATTAAGGAACTAAACACGCACTCAGAGGTGTTTGACCTGATGGGCCTACCCGCTACACCGTGGGCTAAGATCAACATCCATGTTGGCGGCACATACGGCGGTGACTTCGAAGGCACAGCCAAGCGTTGGTGTGAGAACTTCAAGCGCCTCGATGCCAACACCCAGAAGCGCGTGACCGTCGAGAACGATGACAAAGGCTCTATGTGGTCAACCAAACATCTGTTTGATTACATCCACTCAGAGATTGGCATTCCTATCGTGTTTGACTACCACCACTACAAGTTCTGCACCGGTGGACAGACCGAGCAGGAAGCACTGGAACTAGCGATGAGCACTTGGCCGGATGGTGTCACACCCGTCGTTCACTATTCACAGTCCCGTGCTGAAGAGCACAACGACCCGAAGATTCGCCCACAAGCACACTCAGATTCATACTGGGCTGCTCCGAACTTCTATGGTCACACCCTACACGTTATGTGTGAGTGTAAACACAAAGAGTTGGGTGTCTTTGCCCTGCGAGAACTTCTAAACCGCAAAGCAGCGTGAGGATAAGATGAGTCAGTTTAAAGTAGATGTAATCGTTGGGTTACAATCAGGAGACGAAGGCAAAGGTAAGATTACCCACCACCTTCTCAAATCAGGAAAGTATACACACTGCGTTCGTTATAACGGCGGTGGTAATGCAGGCCACACTATCTACCATAATGGTAAGAAGTTTGTGACCCACTACATTCCAGCAGGTGTGTTCTTTGGTATTAAGTCTATTATTGGTCCGGGCTGTGTGGTAAACATTAGTAAGTTTTTTCAAGAGATCCGATACTTGAATAACAACGGCATAAAAACAGATGGCCTTGTTTACATAGCAGATAACGCGCACATCACTATGGATTCGCACGTCAAAGAAGATTTAAAAGATGAAGAGATTGGCACAACAAAAACAGGCAATGGCCCAACCTATCGCGATAAGTATTACCGCAAAGGATACAGGGTTCAACAGTTTGACATTTTGTATCCTTACGCTATTGACTTTTATGAAGAGTTTCACGAACGCAAACAAGACATTCACGCACTGTTTGAAGGAGCACAAGGTTTTGAACTGGACATTGATTGGGGAGACTACCCATATGTTACATCCAGTCATTGTACTACAGCAGGCGCACTTCTAAACGGTATCCCACCACAAGCATTAGACAGGGTTTGGGGTGTCGCAAAGGCATACGAGACTTATGTTGGGACAAAAGAGTTTGAACCTAAAGAAGAAGTTTTCTCTACGCTTAGGGATCTAGGCTCAGAGTATGGTGCAACTACGGGACGCCCAAGGCAATGCAACTGGATGGACATTAACCGATTGAAGCGAGCAGTAAATATTAACGGCGTTCAGTCTTTGGTCATTAACAAGATGGACATCCTTAGAGAACTTGGTCAATGGACCCTGCGTAATGACAATGTTACTGTATCGTTTACATCAGAGAAAGATTTTAAAGATTATATTGTTGACCAACTGCCCAACGTGGAAATCTATTTCTCAGGTTCACCGCACGGTTTTAGCAGCACAGCCTATAATAAAAACAAAGCAGTCGCATAAATTTTATTTTTATGCTTGACGTTGGCACCAATCGGTGTTATATTATATAAGTAAAGAGGAGAGAGGAATGATTCCCGCTGAAGGAAAAGTGCTAGTAGATTTTTATGCAGATTGGTGTGGCCCGTGCAAGGTGATGAGCCGAGAGGGTGGCACACTAGATGCATTCCAACAGATCTCAGATGTTCCACTTGTTAAGATTAACGTGGACCAAGAACGAGAGATCGCCACAAAGTATGATGTGCGAGGGATCCCTTGCTTTATCTACTTTGAAGATGGGATTGCCAAGGCACGAACAACAGGTGTGCAATCCCTACAACAACTCAAGAACTTAACAAAATAAATAACTGTGGAGGTTAGTATGTTTGGTAATGATACCGCTATTGTAGAACAAGTCCGTGATGAAAAGACGGAGAAGATGATTGAATATATCAAGAGCCTGAAGGCTATTGAAGATGCTATTGAGCCTTATGCTGAACAGAAGCGTGAGCTTCGTAAAGACTTCAAGGACCAAGGTTGGCTAACAGGAGACGAAATCTCAATGACTGTAAAGGCTTATCGGATGATGAAGAACGATGTAGACATCGACCAGTTTGTGTCTGTGTTTGATTCGCTGTCCAACGCCGCCCGAGGTGGAAGTTGATCCTCGAATATCATTCGCTGCCGCATTGCGAGCATAAGCCAGTCCGAGCTAACCCCTCGGATGCTGGCCTAGACCTTCGGTTCAACCCTGTGAATGGTGGGACTCAAGTCCTAGCAGCAGGCCAGAGCGCCATCTTGCCAACAGGTCTAAAATTTGGTGTCCCACACGGCTACATGATTCAGATTATGAACCGTAGCGGAAATGCAGCCAAGAAGCAACTTATGGTTGGAGCCTGTGTGGTTGACTCTGGGTATAATGGAGAAGTCTTCGTGAATCTTCATAACATCGGTTCAAAACCACAATCGATTAGCTCCGGCGACAAGATCGCACAAGCAGTAGTAATCCCCGTTGTGCCTGTAAGGTTCTTGGAGACTAAGAATGACAACCTGTATGAATGGGCTCCTATTACTATTTCTGATCGTGGGGCTGGCGCGCTTGGTAGCACAGGGCGATGATGAGGATGACATCTTATGGTAGACGGGGCAGTTACGCTGTAGAGTTCGCGCTAATCTTGCCGATCTTCTTACTTCTTATCTTTGGAGGCATTGAGCTTCTTTGGTATTCAGTAGAGACAGGCAGGGTTACATCGGCTCTTACAGCGGGGTGTAGAGGTGGAGCGGCAACAGGTATTAATATCTTTACCGATCCCTACACCCGCGCTGCTGATTACATCAGCGAGACTGTATCCAGAAATAGTAGATTTGATTGCTTGGCAGGAGACTGCTTTATTGTTATTTCAGAATCTGATTTAACAGCATCAGATGTTATTTGGATGGATTGCAAAGTAGAAGTGAATTACCCCCCACTAACTAACTTTGTCCCCGGCCTACCTACCCTTATCACAGCCACATCATCACAACCAATCACTCGACCCTTGGAGGAAGAAGATGAATAGAGAACAAAGACGGTCTGCTGTAAAGCAATCCAAGAAAGATGGCACCGGAGAGATGCAGGAAAAAATCATGCTGTTTGGTAAGTTAGAGGACGAGTGCCTAACCTGCCAAAAGCCATTTAATAAAAAAGACAAAGAAATGGTTATGTCTTGGCAGGTCGTGGTAAGGCAGGAAGAAGAAAAAGTCAATCTTTACTGTCCAGAGTGCTGGGACAAGGCAATCCAGATTACAGAGGATTTCATGAAAAGAGTAGAGGAACGTAATGAAGACAGCCCTTAGTTTTGATGATGTGCTGCTTGTGCCTCAATACTCAGAGATCTTTACCCGCAAGGACATTAAGATTCAGCAGAAGTTAAAAGGATTGCATCCACTCAGATTACCTATTATCTCTAGTCCAATGGATACTGTGACGGAGGATAGGATGGCCTGTGCTATGCACAAAGAGGGTGGCGTCGGTGTTATTCATCGCTACAACACGGTTGTGGAGCAGGCGAGTATGGTTGCAGAGGTCCGTATGTCTGGTCATCAAATTGGCGCCGCGATCGGAGTAGGTGACACTTCTGTTCAACGCGCCAAAGCACTTGTTGAGGCTGGAGTTAATTTTCTTTGTATTGATGTAGCACACGGACATCACGCAAAGGTAAGATACACACTTCAAGTATTGAAAAACACATTTGGTGACGAAGTTCACATCATGGCTGGTAACGTCGCGACACTAGAAGCGTTCAATGACCTAGCAGACTGGGGTGCTGACTCTATCCGCGTAGGCATTGGTGGAGGCTCTATTTGCTCCACACGGATCCAGACAGGCCACGGCATGCCAACCCTTCAGTCGGTTATGGATTGTGCCGAGTCAGATAGAGATGTAACACTTATCGCTGACGGAGGCATCCGAACCAGTGGTGACATTGTAAAAGCACTAGCAGCAGGAGCAGACTTTGTAATGTTAGGCTCGCTTCTGGCAGGAACAGATGAGACACCGGGCCAAGTTATTAATACTAAAGACGGTAGAGAAAAGATCTACCGAGGTATGGCAAGCAAAGAAGCGCAAAGAAGCTGGCGTAATAGAGTTTCATCCATTGAAGGTGTGTCGCACACAGTGCCACTTAAAGGACCAGTAGCAGATGTTTTGGATGAACTACGAACCGGTATTACAAGCGGCATCTCTTATTCTGGTGCTGATAGTGTTTTATCGCTTCAGTCCAGAGCGACCTTTGTGCAGCAAACACAATCGGGACAGGTAGAAAGTTCCACACACATTAAGAGAATCTAATGAGTGAGCCCAAGTACGGTACGATGAACAAGAAGGTTGTATTCTACGACTCGGATAAACGATTTGCAGAGTTAAAGATTCGCTTGCAGCACGACGGGGTATCCCAAGCCCAGTTCTTTCGAGGCATTGTAACTGGCTATTTAATGCAGGATGGAGACGTATTATCTTATGTTGATAAGTTAAAAGCATCAAAAAACATAGGTAACCGAACCAAAAAGAGTATAAAAGAAGAAAGAGAACTAATTAATACTGGAAAAGAGCAATCGAACAAGTTGGCTCTCGGTGATGAAGAGATAGAGAACATTTTTGATATTCTTGAAAAGCAAAACCCAGATCTTTAAGGTGCTTTTCTAAAAGTTAGTTACTATTTATTATACAATCTACTACAGGAGATTTTTTTATTATGAGCAAGAAAACACTTTTAAACGAAGCCACAGTGCGACAGTTTATGAAATACGCAAACATCGGCGGCTTGGCCAGTGGCTTTGTTAACGAGATGTATGCCAAAGAAGAAGAGGAACTTGATGAGGGCCGTCACGATGAAGGCCGTGAAGACAAGATGGAAGAGGCAGCACACGATGAAGGTCGAGGCCTTCCTATGGAAGCGGCTCACGAAGAGGATATGCACGCCGAAGATATGCACGCTGAAGATGAAGCTGATATGGATATGGACGCTGAAGAAGCTGATATGGACATGGACATGGACGACGAAGCAGAAATGGAAGATACCTCCGAGGCTTCCGTTGAGGCTCTCGTTGACGCACTCGCCGACACCATTTCGAGAGTTACTGGTGTTGAGGTGACCGCTGCTGACGACGCTCCTCCTATGGATGACATGGCAGACGCCCCAATGGACGACGCTGAAATGGCTATGGACGACGCCGAGATGGATATGGCAGATGATGCCGCAGAAGATGTCCTCGACGAAGAAGAAATGATTGAAGAAACGGTTCGCAGAGTAACCAAGAGAATCGCTGCTGCTAAGAAGCGCGATCAACTGGCTGAGACAATCACTAGCCGTATCATGGAAAGACTCGCGAGCAAGAAGTGATTTTAAAACTGTAGTAGATTGAAGGCCACGGTGAGTTATCTTACCGTGGCCTTTATTTTGAGGCGTTGATGGATTGGTTATTATTTTTTATTGGTTTTTTTAGTGGCGTGTTAGTCTATCGCGTGTTATCTTCTTTTATGGAGTTAGGGCAGACAGGTCTTTATGTTAGGGAAGCCGAAAAGAACGCTCTTGTAATGTTAGCAACCGTAGCAGAATCGGTTGCGTACATGCAAAGTATTAAATACCGTGTTATGGAAGAGATGGAAGTTCCAGATCATACCATAAAGTTAACAAAGAATGTTGACGATTATAACTTTACTGCTTGGAAAAATGCAGCAGTAAGCAACCTGCTCGCAGCCTATCCAGAGAAGTATCGTAAAATGGCACGCTATGTAGATTGGAAGACAGGTATGAGTATGTTAAATAAAATTTATAAGAAAGGACAAAAGTAATGAGTAGGGTTAAGAAGCTAGAAGAAGAAAAGCCTGAGACTGAAAAAGAAAGTTCAGACGACGCACTCTCTAAGATTTTGATGTTAGGGGCTGGCGCACAAGAACCAGAACTACGCACTATGACACTTATCGGTGACATCAGCGAGGAGATAAGCAGAGACATTCTTTCTGCCCTTTGGTTTCTCAAACACTCAGCAAAAACACAAGAACTGGTCAACCCAGAAGACCCTAAGTGTGAAGAACTAAAAGAGGTTATTCAACCGATTGAGATTGTTGTATCCACAAACGGTGGCAATGCAGATGACATGTTCGCAATCTATGACGCAATGCGATACATCAAAGAGGAAGTTGAGATTGAGACATTCGGCCTAGGCAAAGTTATGTCAGCCGGTACTCTCATCCTCGCCGCAGGAACCAAAGGCAAACGTAGGATTGGTAAGCACTGTCGTGTTATGATCCACTCTGTTATCGGAGGCTCAGTAGGCCCAATGCATCAATTGGACAACGAGATGAAAGAAGTCAAGGCTATTCAAGAATCTTACATCAAAGCTATTTGTGACGAAACTAATCTTACAGAACGCAAACTACGCGCTCTCCTCAAAAAGAAAGTTAATATTTACTTAACAGCAGAAGAAGCCGTTAAACACGGCTTTGCTGACATCATTGTATAGGAGATTAAGTATGAACTTAAAAGATAAAGGTTGGATTGTGTTGGACGCGCGCGCTCCACTAACCAAGATCGCTCACAATGAAAACCTACCTTGTTGCACCCTTTGTGCAATGTGGTGTCTCGATGTAGCAGATGGTGTAAGGGAAACCTCAGTTTCTCGCTACGCAGGCCAAGACACCGAATGGTGGAAGCAAGCAAACGTTTATGAGTGGACTGAGCCGTGGAGCGCACTTATAGCGATTCAAGAAAAGCTAGGCGGAACCATCGCTTACTGTGCAGACGTTGAAGACTTCGCGCCCCCACTAACCCCCGGTCATTGGCACGTTGTCCAGAGATGGGGCAAGTTGGGTCTTAACGATGAAGATCTTATGGAAGATGATGAAGTTGTGAATGGTTCATATGGTCATACTTACCTTGCTTATGCCGATGAAAATGAAGAAGGCAAAGTAACTATTATTCAAAGCAGTATCAAAAAAGGATACCGCACCAACGTCGGAACTTGGGAAGGCAACGCAGGACTTAAAGGTTTTTCTGTCGGCGTCTTAACTTTACCTGCATAAAATACTATTTATTGTATTATAGGAGCCTTTATAATGAGCACCAACTGGGATTTATTGATTGAGAACCATTTTAATAAGAAAGGAAACGAAGAAGAAAAACTATCTTTGAACCTTTTGATGGAGTCTATTGGGGAAGTTTTGGCAGAGATGCCAGCCCCAGATGATTACTTACTGACCGAAAGAATGGGAACTCAAACCCTGACTTTTAACTCTATTCCTGACATTCCTGTCTCAGAGATCGGCTGGTCCGCAATGGAAACTAGAGAAGGCGTGGAAGTGCCTTCTGAACAGCGTAGCCAGTTAGCCCAGTTCTTATCTGGTATTGCTCCCGGCGCCGATCTTACTGTTAAGATCGCAGATCTATCTAACTTTTATAAGATGGATGACGAAATGATTCGTAGTCTGGAAACAGGCAATATGAAAGAGAACATTGGAAAGGCTTTATCTTATCTTGTATTCTTTAAAACATTAACCCAGATCCTAACCCAGTTTAACGCATCCTCCGCAGGCTTCTCTTTTGAATCTTTCTTGGGTGTTCTGTTAGGCGGTAAGCAGGTTCCAACCGGCGAAGGCACGATTGCTGACTTGACCGACGAGAACGGCGTACCTATCAGTTTGAAACTTTATAGAGAGGGTGGTCTTGAAGTTGGTGGTTCTTTTACTGACTTGTCCCGAGATTTAAGAAAACCTGAATTTAAAAACACAATGCAATACATCGTTGTTACAAAGAATCTTTCCGGTGAAGCAGGGGAACAAGAAGGCACCTTAAACTGGTATCGTTTCAACTTCAACCTCAGTAATGTTTATAACATCATCGCTAACTCAAGTAAGGATTCTCGTAAAAACATCCTTCTTCCAAAGATCTTCATTGAATCAAATGGCCAAAGCGTTGAGGGAGTGCCCGAGAAAGGCGCAAGTATGCCCAGCGCAGAAGAAATGGAGAACCAGTTCTTTGAAATCTTATCTGGTATCGTTTCTGACAATGAAGAACTCGCGACGATTAATCTTGAAGATCTGAAACAATCAATGGATTTTGCTAAGAACGACGAGTTGTTCGGTGGCAAGAAAATACGCGGTAAGGATGGTATGAAGGTAGCCCCTGTTATACAGGCTCTAAGAGCCTCTGCGCTCAAAGATAGCGACCTAAATAATGCTGAAGTTAAACAAACTGCTATTTATAAGGCTATTTCTCAATCTAGCAATGCGTTGCTTAATCGTTATAAGCGTGATGAACAATCCAAAAGACGACAGACCACTCTAAACGAAATGTATTTCTACGATGATTTGGATGAGAAAGAACTCGTTGAACGCTCACGCGCTTTTTACAATAATGCATCTCCCGATGTTAAGATTAAGGCGTTGGAAATATCTTATGGTTACGTTTCTAACGGACACTTTAACTTGGCACAGGGTATGGTTCTTAATGTTGCCAAACTCGCAGGAGATCAAGCAGGAGACTTGTTCCCAAGCGGCCAGTCCCAAGTTGGCATCGGCCAGTTGGAGATCGGAGCTTCCAACGTCCAGCAAGTGCTTAACAAGATTGGTGCCATGTTAAATCAAAACATCTTTGAGATTTTTGAAAACCTTAAACTTCTGACTACAAACATCCAAGGTTACTTTGCTGGTGGTCTACAAGATAATACAAAAGCCACAACAGCGATTAGTGCTGCTGAAACCATTGAAACCAAGACAGCCGACCTAGCGGACACAGAATAAATCAAATAACTGCTTGACAAGCAAGTGTAGGGTGGTTATATTATAAAGACAACAGAGAGGTGTGTATTGTCTAAGAGTTATGACGCGGGGTCTTCGTTAAGTCAGAAGATCATCGCTGGTGTTGATAAACTTGCTGATAACGTTGCTTCAACGCTTGGCCCCCGGGGGCGTAATGTAATCATTAAACAAGCAGGAAAGCGACCTATTATCACAAAAGACGGCGTAACAGTCGCAGAGTTTGTGGACCTTGACGATCCCTTTGAGGACGTCGGAGCACAGATCATTAAGCAAGCCTCACGGCAGACCAACTCGGTTGCTGGTGATGGTACTACAACCGCTACAGTGCTCGCTAGAGCTATCCTGCACGGCGCACAGCGCCACATTGTGGCTGGTGCATCACCTATTGACGTGAAGCGACAGATTGACGCAACCGTTGAAGAGTATGTACAGAACCTAAAAGATATGGCCAGACCTATCCAAAGCGAAGAAGACATTGCACATATTGCAACCATCTCCGCGAACAATGATGAAGCTATTGGAAAGCTGGTTGCAAAAGCAGTTGACTGTGTTGGCAAGGACGGCTCTATCTCCGTAGAGGAAGCCCGTTCCCTAGAGACAAGTCTTGATCTGACCGAGGGCTTTCGTTTTGATTCTGGTTATACGGCGACAGCGTTTATCAATGACGAACGCCGTGGAGCAGTTGTGTACGAAGATCCTCTTATTCTTGTCGCAGACTGTAAGATTGATAAAGTGGAAGACATTCTACCAGTTCTTGAAACAGTCGCAAGAGAAGGGAGACCGTTGATTATCGTCGCCTCTGACATCGAAGGGCAAGCACACGCAGCACTCATTATGAATATGATGCGTGGTACTATGAAGATCGCAGCAATCAAGGCTCCTCGTTATGGTGAGGAGCGCAGGAACATCCTTAAAGACTTATGTCTCTCTACAGGAGCAGCATACACAACTAAGTCCGCAGGTCTTAAACTTAAAGACGTGAAGCTGGAACATCTTGGAACTTGTAAGAAGATTGATGTTCTAAAAGGCTGGACCACGATCGTCGGTGGTAAAGGAAACTATGAAGATGTCGATACCCAGATTGATAATCTTAAAGTAGAACTTGAACAAACTGAAAGTCTTCGTGAGTGTGAGCGTATCCAAGAACGGATTACAAGACTTGCATCTGGTGTTGCAGTTATTAAAGTTGGTGCTGCAACAGAGATTGAGATGATTGAGAAGAAGCATCGTATTGAAGATGCACTTGAAGCAGTGCGAGCAGCACAGTTGGAAGGTATTGTTCCGGGTGGCGGCGTTGCTCTTGTCCGTGGTAGAAAACACACAAAGGGCTATGGAAAGATTGTCTATAAGGCAGTCGCAGAACCACTACGCCAGATGGCAAAGAACGCTGGTGAAAGTCCTGATGTAATCTTGGCCATGGTTCAGAGAGCAAAGGGTGACCGAGGTTGGGACTTCAAGGCTGCTAAGATGACTAACATGATTGGTTCTGGCATTATTGACCCAGTTAAGGTTACAATCACAGCCTTACAGAACGCAGCATCAGCAGCAGGAACTTTGATCACTACCGATCACGCTATTATTGAGGCTGAAGATGGAAGTTAAAGTACAGTATGTTACAGAGTTGAATAACGTGCTTAATGAAGCGAAGAGATTGTTACCTACTTCTATGGATTGGACCTACGAACTAAACACAACCTCTACTTTTCTGGATAAGGGCCAAGTAGAGGTAGCAGCTAGCATTATAGACGCAACGCGGCAGTCTATGTATCAAATAGATCAGAGGTTAGCAGATTGTCAGGCTATACTTGGTGGGTATGTTTCTACTATAAATCCACCAATACGGCAAGATATGGACTTGGAAAAACTGAATGATATGAGCGAAAGGTTGCAAGACATGACGAGTATGCTACAACCACAGGAGGATACAAATGGTACAACTAATTGAAGTATTCAATGAAGTATCTTCCGCTATGCGTGGAACTTCAAAGTATACACTAAGAGAAATTTATATTAACCCAAAGCATGTTGTTGCTATTCGTCCTGATACCCGCATGAACACCGTGTTGAAAGAAGGCTTACTGCCAGAAGGCATGGACGAGCGCCAGTCTTTTACCAAGGTTTTTATGGACCGAGGACAAACCGGCATCGACATTATCGTCGTTGGCGAAGCAGCCCTTGTCGGCAAGAAACTAGGACTTTACGAGAAAGAACTTCTGAAGGGGTAGACTTTGGATGATCAAGTCTTCCAGCAAGATATAGATGCTGTTGAGATATATTTAATAGAAGAGTACGGTGTGGACGTGATCTTTGGTGATGATGAGGCTAATGCTTATTGGAAGCCAAACGGTCACGCTTGCGTCTCTGTGAACACAAATCAGCGCAAACGGTTGCAACTTTATACTATTTTACATGAAGCAGGCCATGTTATCATTCGTTCCAGAGAAAGATATGAAACATTATATCCCTATGGCCAACAAGATAAAAGTAAAACTATTTCACGCAGAGTTGATGTTCTCCGTGAAGAAGTTGCAGCGTGGGACGAAGGCGAGAAACTAGCAATACGACTAGGTGTAAAGCTGGACAGAAGATTGTATCATAACTTTTATAAGAAACATTTGTTTGAATATGTGAAGTGGGCAAATGACCCCACTACTTATGGGGCAGACATTGGAAAACCTTAGTCCGGGGGGACAAATGATGAATATAATTTATTGGAAAGCCATCGCACTTTTTATGGCTGGTCATACACTATCGTGGTTTCAGTTAAATAGCCATATGGTGTTTGATTGGTGGAAAGGTAAGGAGTACCTTGCGGTTTTAATATTTGGATTGCCCGCTGGCTTTATGTTTTTGTTTGGTTGGGTAATGGCAGCGGGTGAAAGCGGAGAGTTGTGGATGCCCAGATTCTTGGCGTTCTGCGCCTCTTGGGTGCCGTTCCCACTTTTAACTTGGTATTTTATGAACGAGACACCTTTTACTTGGAAAACAATAACGTGTTTCTTTTTAGCGTGTTGTATCCTTGGGGTACAACTTTGGAGGTAGAGTGAATACAATAGTAGATAAGCCTTGGGGTCACGAAGAACGCTGGGCGATTACAGAAAAGTATTTAGGAAAGATACTTTTTGTAGAGCAAGGGCATAAACTTTCTTTACAGTATCACGAACAGAAAGATGAAACCGTTTATGTTCTCAGAGGTCGTCTCCTACTTCACGTTGGCGACAAAGAAAAGCAAGAGATCATTGAACTCAGGATGGGACAATCATACAGGATTACACCCGGCGTGGTTCATCGGTTCGAGGCCCCGTCAAACGTGGATGTAACTTTAATCGAGGTCAGCACCCCAGAGATAGACGACGTGGTTCGGCTCGAAGACGATTATAACAGAGTTAAAGAATAAAGTCTCGCGCCATTTTTTTCCAAGGCACTCTCAAACGGGGGTGTCTTTCTTTTTGTCGCAAACTATTTAATAGTACGGAGAACTACAAATGGACTTTCACTCAATGGTTTCTAGGTTCAAGCAAAGCGTGCTTGAAGAGGAACAACAAGTTACCGAACTATCAAAGAACGCCCGAAAGATAGTCAGGAAGTATATCGCAGACGGCACGCCAGACCGACATACCCCAAAGTATTCTTTTAAGGAACTCTTTAGAGATGTGCCCAATTTTGATCGCTTGGGCAAGTCAGGACCAATGCGTGTTATGTTCCCGATGGGCAACACAATCCAACGAGGTGGCACCGAACTGTTCAAGCGTCTCGTAGATCAAGGATGGGAGCCAGCCTTTACAACCAAGACGGTCATCCAAAAGAACCGGGACGAAGACGGTAGAGAATACGATGTTCCGATGGTTCTTCCTGTCCTTGAAATGAAAAAGGAAGAAGAAAAGGTTATTCCGAAAGGCCCGCGAGCAGGCGAGAAAGTAACAAGCACTAAGAAAGTATCTTTGGGTAAGTTGATCCAAAGAGTGGGCAGCGACGAAGATAAAGCGTGGTGGAAAGAAAACCAAAACGATCTCCGCGAAATGGAGAATGTTAGAAAGTTCTTTTTGAAGCCGTATCTTAACGACTTCGACGGCCTCACCAGAACACCAAACCACATTATTATTTCCCGGCATCCTATCGATGTTGCCCGTATGTCAGACTTTAGCACCACTCGCTCTTGCCACTCCGAAGGTTCCTCA
>Ga0209535_1000728_pt1 | contig 23147 bp, 23 predicted proteins | sample LinPmetageLP28_FD_184041 | JGI IMG/M metagenome (GOLD analysis project Ga0209535, IMG submission 184041) | Marine viral communities from the Pacific Ocean - LP-28 (SPAdes) (version 2) | ecosystem: Environmental > Aquatic > Marine > Oceanic | place: Pacific Ocean | collected 2009-08-22
AAAACGCTGTAGGTGGACTAAAACAGTCAAAATCTCAAACAGCTACATTTGGACCAGGTGGAACAGATGCTAATCCAGAAATATACGCAGGTATAGTTTCAGCGGCTAAAATGGACGATGAATTCTTATCACCAGTTGATGGATCAGATCAAAATTTAGCTAATTCTGAAGAAGCAACAAATGACAGTATGCTAATGCAAGAAAACGGATACGGAATGAGTGCGGCTAAAATGAGTGCGCTTAAAGGTAGATACATGCATCATAAAAAATAAACAGAGTAAACTGATAAATCATAAACAATAACAATAACAAACAAAAACAAAAACAAAATGGCAAAATTTATTAAATTTAGAGTTTCCAATGGCGTAACATTAGCTGCTGGAGGAAATTATTCAAGAGACGTATTAATAAACGTTGATGACATCGAAAACGTAGCAGACGTTGTTGCAGGTGGAAATTACTCAGTAGTATTAACATTAAAAAGCTTTGTAGGATTATCTGATGCTGCAATTGCTAATGCAACAATTGGAGGAAGAATACTTACTTTAAATGTATCTCAAAATCCTATTGGTCTTGCAGTACCTGCAGGTGCTGATCAACCAACACCAATTACAGTAAGCAGATTAATGCCTTCACAGGTTGTTATGAGAGCTTTAACTGCTAATCCAGGTGGAGTTGCTTCATTAGCTCAATTAGGTGTTGATGGAAACGGAATTGTAGCTGCTCAAGGTGGTACAGCTCAACAATTATACTTTTCAAGCGCTATATTTTCGTCAGTTAACGACATATAATTAAACTAAAATAAACAAAAGCCCCGTGGTTATACTACGGGGTAATTGTTATTAAATTAAATTAAATGAAATACCAAGCAGAAGGTCTAGGTGATGTTATAGATGATATAACTTATTTTACTGGAATAAAATTTTTAGTAATAACAGCATCTAATATATTAGGAATCTCATGTGGCTGCGAAAAAAGAAGAAAATATTTAAATAAATTATTTCCATTTAAAAAATAATTATGGCTTTTAAAATGAAAGGATTTCCATTAGACATGGATACTACTCCTGTGTACCAAGTACATGATATGGAAGAAGGAACTATGGGTATGGCAAATAAAAATGAAGGCATAATTGTTGATAGTGGTTTACATCCTCAAATAATGGAAGATGTAATAAAACATGAAAAAGTACACATAGATCAAATTAAAAGAGGTGATTTAACCTATGATAAAGATACTGTAACTTGGAAAGGTAAAAAGTATTTAAGATCAGAAATGGATGAAGGTAATAATAAATTACCATGGGAAGCGGAAGCTTACAAAGATGGAAATCAACTACAATATACGTGATTATATAATTAAACAATTAAATTATATAATATGAAAAATTTTACTATAATAGCTTTTATGCTATTTACTTTTATTAGCTTTAGCCAAAATGATTTTGTAGGACAATGGAATTCTGCTATTGAAATTATTAATGTTTATTACAAAAATGATTTATTAGTAGTTAAATCAAAAAGTGCGCCTAACGGTAAACCTATAAAAACTTTATCTGCTAAAATAATAGATAATAAATTATTTATTAGTAGTTATTTTAAACCAAACAATTTTTACTCAAAAAAAACAATAACAATAGGAATAGTCAAAAACAAAGGACATGGTATTATAAAAAATAAACATGGGACTTTTAATGTTGTTTATATAAAAAAAATAAACTAAAAACTAAATTATGGGATATAAAATGCGCTATTCAAGCGGTGGTCCAAGACAAACTTCTCCTCTGTATCAAGAGATTACAAAATCTGTAGATAAAGATGGTAACATTGTAACTACAACTAGTGTTGAAGGTACTAAAGGGACTTCAGGCTATACAATAAAAGGAACGCCTCCAACACCTGCGGCTCCACCAGTAACTACTCCTTCTAAAAAATATCCTCCAACAGCCCCTGGTGAAAGTCAAGAGGAAGCTAATAAAAGATGGACAGAATATAAAAAGAATAATCCATCTCCAACACCTCCGCCTTCACCCCCAGCTCCTATCTCTACACCAGGAGAACCAGGAGGAGATACTCCACCTAGCAGTAATTCAAACGTAGGATCTAAAGGAACACCTGATATTGTTGTTCCGCCAGTACCAGGCACACCAGGGACTTCAAGTAGTACAATTAAAAAAGCACCACCTAAACCCGCAACAGGTACCTTAAGTCAAAGCATAAATAATGAGCAAAAAACTAAAGGGAGTTTAAGCGGACCAAATTTAAACCTAAATCTAAAAGGACCTAATTTACGACCTCTTGGTAGAGGAATTGCAAATGTTGCATTATTACCGTTTGATTTAATAAGAGGAGTATTCAAAAAAAGTACTTGTCCAGGAGGTTGCAATAAAGAAAAATTTGGAGAATCTATAGGTGTTCTTGGAGGTAGACAATCAATTTCAGCTAAATTAAGAAATAGAAAATTATAAAAAAACATAAAATGGGATCACTAAGACACGGAGCACTTCCACAAGCAGGTGCTAAAAATGAAAGAAAAAACACTCGCATGTCAGTTGCGTCACAAAAAATAAGTAAAAAGGATATAAAAACTTTAGAATCTTCTAATTATTTAGATAACGAGGCTTTAAAAAATGCAAGACTTAAAGCCATGACTAGTGAACAAAGGCAAAAAGCTAAAAGTAATGATACTATGTTAAATTCTAGCGTTTCAAATGCAAATATTGAGGTATCTAAAAATAATATTTTATATCCAAAAAACTCTATAGTAAAAGAAAACTTTTCAGTTACAAATAAAAAGTTTCCAGAAATGAACGAATCCCCTCAAAATATTTTAACTGCACCTGATTTTATTGGACCAAACAAAGTTGAAAAAACCAATAAAGTTAGAGGATTAAATAGTTTTAATTTTGCTGGCTTTAGTTATAGCACAGGAAGAAATAAAACCGCAACAGGAAGTTCCACGGTTACAGTTAAACAAAACCCTGTAACGGGCGGAACTATTGGTGATCTACAAAATAACGAGATTAAAAAAGAGTATAATACATTTGACGCTGAAAGACAAGCTATATTAAATAAAAAAGAAAACAATTGAAAACTTCTACAAAAGGTTATTTAAGTAATAGTCCTGATGTAAACAATAAACAAAACGTTATACAAGGTAATAAAATAACTATGAAAGGTGTAGAGTTTAAAGTTCTAGGAACAGACGACAGAGGTTACACTAAAGTAATGTACCCAGGAAATGACTATATATTTCCAGGGGCTAAGTATGTTGTAGAAACACCTATACATGAAGAAAAAATTTAATGAAACAAAAGTAGGGCAGTTTTTAAGTAAAGCTGCTCCAGGTATATTAGGTACTGTCGGTAATGTATTACCAGATAATGGAGTGTTAGGTCTTGTAAAAAACTTAATACAAAAAGACCCTGTAATGCCAGCAGAAGACAAAGAAAAAGCAATGAAGCTATTAGAACAAGATATGGTTGAAATGCAAGAAATATCAAAACGTTGGGAAAGCGATATGAAAAGCGATTCGTGGCTTAGTAAAAACACGCGCCCTTTGTCTTTGATATTTTTATCTGTAATGACTATTGCTTTTATATGGGTTGACAGCCACGAAACTTTATCATTTACAGTAGAACAAGAGTGGATAAGCTTGTTAAAAACTTTAACTACAACAGTTTATGTAGCATACTTTGGCTCGCGAGGAGCGGAAAAATTTAAAAGTATAAGTAATAATAAATAATAAGTAAAACAATTAACAATTAAATTAAATTAAATTATGGAAGAAGCAAAAAAAATGATCAAAGAAGAACAGTTAAAAACTGTAAACGATCAACAAGGAAAATTAAATGAGCTACTTAGAACTATAGGTGTTTTAGAATCTCAAAAACAAGGCGTTCATTCTCAAGTTTTAGAACTTTCTAAAGAAATTGACAAAACTAAAAAAGAACTTGAAGAAGAATATGGCCAAGTAAATATTGATCTTAAAGACGGTAGTTACACAGACATTGAAAAAGAAGATGCCAAGTAATATTAGAAAAATAAGTATTGGATCAGATTACAAAAATGACGCTATGCATTACGCTGTAGGTCAACAAGTATATGGAGGTCACGAAATATCTCACATATTACTAAATAATTCTGATAAGTCTTATAATATTCATATTAAAAAAAACAACGAGGTATTGCCATGGAAAAAATTTAATTCTAACATGGCTATATCTGTTGAATATGATTTAGAATATTAATGAAAAGTTTATACGACTTTATAGTTAGACCAGTTGGAAAAGAATATGACAACGAGATAACTATTGGTGATAAAAAAATTATTTTAAATACAAAAATTGAAAGTTTTAAATTTGTTAATAATATAGCCAAAGTTGTAGAAGTTCCTACTGCTTTCAAAACAAATATTAAAAAAGGTGATTTAATAATTATACACCATAACGTGTTTAGAACTTTTTATGACATTAAAGGTGTTAAGAAAAAAAGCAGATCATCGTTTATAGATGGTATGTATTTTTGTTCGTTAGATCAAATTTATTTATATAAAAATAATGGCAATTGGAAATCTATTAATAATAGATGTTTCATAAAACCTTTAAAAGCAAAAGACAACTTAGAAGTTGTAAAAGAGCAAAAGCTTATTGGTATATTAAAAATAGGTAATAGTTCTTTAGAAGCGCTAGGAATAACCGAGGGAGATACTGTAGGTTATACACCTTATGGAGAATATGATTTTCTAGTAAATAAAGAGCGTTTATATTGTATGAAATCAAATGATATTGTAATTAAGTATGGAAATCAAAAGAACCAAACAGAGTATAATCCTAGCTGGGCGAGTAGCAGTTGAAGAATTAATAAAAGTTGCTAAAGAACCTATTGTAGATACAGCAGAAGATATATCAGCTGATAGACTTAAAAATGCTGCGGCTACTAAAAAGTTAGCTATATTTGATGCTTTTGAAATACTTAATCGTATTAACGAAGAACAAAACATGTTAGATGAAAAGCCTAAAGAAATTAAAAAAGAAACTACGTTTCGTGGTTTTGCCGAAGGAAGATCTAAATAATGTATACACAAACTTTATATAAAATATTAAAAAACCACATTGATCCTAAAGTTCTTAAAAGAACTAATAGGTATAAAAAATGGGAGCATGGATATAACGAAGATCATGATATGGTTGTTATATCTACTACTGGTGAAATAGGTGAAATATATGAAATACAAAATCTTAAAATAGCTTTACCTAAAAAAAACAATATTCAAGTTTTTGATAGTGACAAATGGGAGCGAAAAGAATTACCTAAAGTATTAAAGAAAATAAAAACTGTATTTGACTGGAGAGAATATCCAGATGACTTTAAAGAAATGTGGTATGACTATATTGATGAAGAGTTCAAAAGACGTGAGGAAGGTTTTTGGTATGTCAATAAGGGTAAACCTACTTATATTACTGGTACACATTATATGTATTTACAATGGTCAAAAATTGATGTTGGCAAACCAGATTTTAGAGAAGCAAATCGTATTTTTTTTATATTTTGGGCAGCTTGCATAGCTGATAGCAGGTGCTACGGTATGTCATACTTAAAAAACAGACGTTCAGGATTTTCATTTATGGCTTCTGGTGAGTGTGTTAACATGGCTACAATATCTACTGATGCACGTTTTGGTATATTATCAAAATCAGGTGCTGATGCTAAAAAAATGTTTACTGACAAAGTAGTTCCAATATCAGTTAATTATCCTTTCTTTTTTAAGCCTATACAAGATGGTATGGATCGACCTAAAACAGAGTTAGCATATCGTGTGCCAGCTTCTAAGTTTACAAGAAGATCTATAGTATCAACTGAAAAAAACGAAGAGTTAGCAGGTCTTGATACAACTATTGATTGGAAAAATACAGGTGACAATGCTTATGATGGAGAAAAACTAAAGCTTTTAGTTCACGATGAATCAGGTAAATGGGAAAGACCTAATAACATCCTTAATAATTGGAGGGTTACAAAAACTACACTTAGGTTAGGTAGTAAAATTATTGGTAAGTGCATGATGGGATCAACATCAAACTCTTTAGATAAAGGAGGGGCTAATTTTAAAAAATTATATTATGATTCAGATGTTACAAAAAGAAACTCCAACGGACAGACTCGCTCAGGACTCTATTCTTTGTTCATACCTATGGAATGGAACTACGAAGGATACATTGATTCTTATGGCTTACCTGTATTCGACACGCCAAAAAAACCAGCTGAAGACCCTCATGGAACAAAAATAAAAATTGGAGTAATAGAGTATTGGCAAAATGAAGTTGATGGTTTAAAAGGAGATCAAGACGGTTTAAATGAATTCTATAGACAGTTTCCAAGAACTGAAGAACACGCTTTTAGAGACGAAGCTAAATCATCTCTTTTTAATTTAACTAAAATATATGAGCAAATAGATTGGAACGCTGATATAAAAAATAGTGGTATAATAACTCAAGGTAATTTTCAATGGATAAATGGAGTTAAAGATACTAAAGTGGTTTTTAACCCAAGTAATAATGGTAGATTTTTTGTATCATGGGTACCACCGCTAGAACTACAAAATAAAGTAGTGGCAAAAAATGGATTAAAATTTCCTGGTAATGAACACTGTGGAGCATTTGGTTGTGACAGTTATGATATATCAGGTACAGTTGATAAAAGAGGTTCTAATGGAGCTTTAACAGGCTTAACAAAGTTTAGTATGGAAAACGTTCCACCTAATCATTTTTTTTTAGAATACATAAGTAGACCATCAACAGCTGAAATATTTTTTGAAGACGTGTTAATGGCTTGTGTTTTTTATGGCATGCCAATATTAGCAGAAAATAACAAACCTAGATTATTATATTATTTTAAACGAAGAGGCTATAGAGGATATTCTATAAACAGACCTGATAAAATATATAATAAATTATCTGTAACAGAAAGAGAAATAGGTGGAATACCTAATTCAAGTGAAGATATTAAACAAGCTCATGCGGCAGCTATAGAATCGTATATAGAAGAATACATAGGCTTACAGTCTACTGGCAATTATGGAGATATGTATTTTCAAAGAACTTTAGAAGACTGGGCTAAATTTAATATAAATAACAGAACATCTCATGATGCTTCTATTAGTTCAGGTCTAGCTATAATGGCTTGTAATAAAAATAAATACCGACCAAACCCTCAAGTTGAAAGAAAAATCTACAACTTAGGATTTAAGAAATTTAACAACAAGGGATCAATGTCAAAAATAATTGAATAAATGAAAATAAATACTAATTCAAATAGTGCTTTTCCAAGTCAGGTAGTACCAGACGCAGAAAAAGCTTCGTGGGAGTATGGATCTCAAGTAGCGTCCGCTATTGAAACCGAATGGTTTAACCAAGGTAGAACTAACGGTAACAGATATCTAACTAGTTTTAATAATTATCATTTTTTAAGATTATACGCAAGAGGTGAGCAACCCGTACAAAAATATAAAGACGAACTATCTATTAATGGAGATTTGTCTTATCTTAATTTAGACTGGAAGCCAGTTCCTGTTATATCTAAGTTTGTTGATATTGTTGTTAATGGTATATCTAATAAACAATTTGAAATAAAAGCATTTGCACAAGATCCTTCATCAGTTAAAAAAAGAACTGAGCATGCTGACGCAATAGCGAAAGATATGTTTGCTCATAAGCAATTACAAAAAATGAAAGATATGTTTGGTATAGATGCTTCAAGGTCGTCAGTGCCACCAGATCAAATGCCTGAAACAATGGAAGAGTTAGAACTTCACATGCAGTTAAGCTACAAGCAAGCTATAGAAATTGCAGAAGAAGAAGCTATAACAACTACATTGGCTAAGAATAAATGGGAATTAACTAAACGTAGATTAAATCAAGATTTAGTAACTTGCGGAATAGCTTGTGCTAAAACAACATTTAACAAAGCTAATGGAATAGAAATAGATTATGTTGATCCAGCTTATGTTATATATTCTTACACAGAAGATCCAAATTTTGAAGATATATATTATGTTGGTGAAGTTAAATCTATAACAATACCAGAACTTAAAAAACAATTTCCAGATATACCTAATGATGAATTAGAAAAAATTCAACAAATGCCAGGTAATAGACAATATATAACTGGCTGGGGAAATTATGATAACAACACAGTTCAAATTTTATATTTTGAATATAAAACTTACATGAATCAAGTTTTTAAATTAAAATATAATGAAAACGGTTTAGAAAAAATTATACAAAAAACAGATGAATTTAATCCTCCACCTGCTGACACTTATGACAAAGTGTCACGTAGTATAGAAGTTTTATATTCTGGTGTTAAAGTATTAGGAACTGACACTATGCTAAAATGGGAGTTGGCAGAAAATATGACTAGACCCATGTCTGATTCTACTAAAGTAGAAATGAATTACGCGTTATGTGCACCAAGAATGTATAAAGGTAAAATTGAATCTTTAGTTAGTAAAATAACAGGGTTTGCTGATATGATACAGTTAACACATTTAAAAATGCAACAAGTATTAGCTAGAATGGTACCGGACGGTGTATTCTTAGATATGGATGGTTTAGCTGAAGTTGATTTAGGTAATGGTACAAACTATAACCCAGCAGAAGCGTTAAATATGTATTTTCAAACTGGTTCTATAGTTGGTAGATCGCTTACTCAAGATGGAGAGTTAAATAGAGGTAAAGTACCTATTCAAGAATTAACTTCTTCGTCAGGAGGAGCTAAACTTCAAAGTCTTATACAAACGTATCAATATTATTTACAAATGATACGTGACGTAACCGGGCTTAATGAAGCTAGAGATGGTAGTTTACCAGACAAAGATGCTTTAGTAGGTTTAGCTAAAATGGCAGCTAATCAATCTAATATAGCTACTAAACATATAAATCAAGCTAGTCTTTATTTGTCACTTAGAATATGTGAAAACATTTCTTTAAAAATAACAGATGTTTTAAGATTTCCTTTAACTAATAACGCTTTAGTTGAAAGCATTTCTTTATTTAATGCTAAAACTTTAGGTGAAATATCAAATTTAAATCTTCATGATTTTGGTATATTTTTAGAATTAGAACCAGAAGAAGAAGAGCAGCAAATGCTAGAAACTAATATTCAAATAGCGTTAAAAGGTGGTGGTATTGATTTAGAAGACGCTATTGATATACGTCAAATTAAAAATATTAAATTAGCTAATCAACTTCTTAAACAAAAGCGTAAGAAAAAATTAAAAAGAGATCAAGCTAATCAAAAAGCTATGATTCAGGCTCAAGCTCAAGCTAATGCAAAAACTTCAGAAGCAGCTGCTTTAGCTGAGGTTCAAAAAAATGAAGCTATGACTCAGTCAAAAGTTCAATTAGAACAAGCTAAGTCACAATTTGAAATACAAAGAATGCAAACTGATCTTGAAATAAAAAAGCAATTAATGGCTCAAGAGTTTGAATATCAAAAGCAACTTGCTATGATAGAAAGACAAAACATGGGTGCTAAAGAGCAAGAAATTGAAGATCGCAAAGACAAAAGAATTAAATTACAGGGGACACAACAAAGTCAACTAATTAACCAAAGACAAACAGATGGAGCACCTAAAGATTTTGAAAGTGCAGGTACATCACAATTAGGCACTTTTGGTTTACAAAATATGATGCCGCCTAGTATCTAAACTATTTAATAATTATATAATATTTTATCATGTCAAAAGAAACACAAACAACAGAACCTGTTAAGCAGGAAGGTGAATTTAAATTAAAAAAGAAAACACCTAAAAAATTTAAAACTTCACCAGAAAGTGAAACAATTAAATTAGATTTAACTAAACCAGAAGCTCAAGGAGAAGTAATTCCTGATATTATTAAGGTAGAAATACCGGCTGAGGTTATAAAAGAAGAAGACAATGCCATTCGTATCGAAGAAACAGGAGCAGTTCCTGAAAATAAACAAACCGGAGATCTGGCTAAAGTGGACGAACAAATACAAGAGTCCAGCGCCACTGATAAAAAAGAAGTGTCGCCAATCCAAGAAATAGTTGAAGAAGAAATAAAAGAAATAAAACAAGAAGTTAAAGAAGCTATTAGAGATGAAAAAGTTTTAGGTAAACAATTACCTGAAAACATTGAAAAGCTAGTTAATTTTATGGAAGAAACTGGTGGTACAGTAGAAGACTACGTATCATTAAATAAAGATTATTCAAAACTAAGTTCCTCGCAAGTACTTAGAGAATATTACACTCAATCAAAACCTCATTTAAATCAAGAAGAAATTTCTTTCTTAATGGAAGATAATTTTGAATTTGAAGAAGATGTAGATGAACCAAGAGAGATAAGAAAAAAGAAACTTGCGTTTAAAGAAGAAGTTGCGGAAGCTACAAAGTTTTTAGAAAGTTCAAAAAGTAAATATTACGACGAAATCAAGTTGAGACCCGGCGTTACTCAAGAACAACAAGAAGCTGTAAGTTTCTTCGATCAATACAAAAAGCAACAAGAAATTACCAAGCAACTACATGGTGATTTTAGAGACAATACTAAAAAACTATTTAACAACGAATTCAAAGGTTTTGATTTCAATGTTGGTGAAAAGAAATTTAGGTATGGTGTCAAAGATCCTGTTAAAGTTGGTGAAACTCAATCTGATGTACAAAATTTTATTGGAAAATATTCTGATGATAAAGGAAATATTGTAGACACAGGTGGGTATCATAAGGCAATGTATGCTGCTATGAATGCTGATAAAATTGCTCATCATTTTTATGAACAAGGAAAAGCGGATGGTGTTAAAAACGTTATCTCCTCTTCTAAAAACCCTTCTCAAGACAAACCTAGGCAAGTTGCTGATGGTAATGTTTTTATAAACGGGTTAAAAGTAAAGTCGATTAGTGGATTAGATTCATCAAAATTAAAAATAAAAACAAGAAAATTTAACAATTAAAAATTAAACAATTATGGCTTTATCCCCACAATTCGGGTCAATAATCCCGAGTCAACAACAACAACTTTTATCCAACAACTATTTAAACTTTACTGGTGGAGCGAATGATTTTGCTCAACAATATTTACCAGAGCTTTATGAGCAAGAAGTAGAGAGATATGGTAACAGAACGTTATCAGGTTTCTTAAGAATGGTTGGTGCTGAAATGCCAATGACTTCTGATCAAGTTATTTGGTCTGAACAAAATAGATTACACATTGCGTACAACGCTTGTACGTCTGTATCTGCTGCAGGAACAATTACTATTCCTGTAACCGCTGCTGGTGCTGCTAATCCAATACTTAACGTAATTTCTCCAGGTGCAACAATAGTTGTAATGGATAACTTTGGAAACGAAGCAAAATGTTTCGTAAGATCTTCTGATACAAGAGCTGCCGGTGGTGGTGGTAACCCAGGACAATTAGTTGTAGAACCTTATGGTTTTGCTAATTTAATTGCTGCAGGTATTGCTGATAGCGCTGCTAACAAAATATTTGTTTACGGTTCTGATTTCCAAAAAGGAACTTCTACAGGTAATGCTGGCCCACTACTTGGGTTAAACACTTACGCTGCTGCACAAAACCCTATGGTTACTGTAGATCCAAGCTTCACACAATTTTCTAACTCTCCTATTATTATTAGAAGTACTTATACTATCAATGGTTCTGACACTGCTCAGATCGGTTGGGTTGAAGTAGCTACTGAAGATGGAACTGGAGGTTATTTATGGTATTTAAAAGCTGAGTCTGAAACAAGACTTAGATTTGAAGATTACCTAGAAATGGCAATGGTTGAAGGTGAATTAAGTGCTGGTGGACCTGCTCTTTTAACAGCTCAGTCTGGAGGTACTCAAGGTTTATTCTCTGCAATTTCTGCAAGAGGTAACGTACAAGTAGGATTTACAGCTGCTGCTGGATTAGATTCTTTCGATGCAATTCTTAAAAATTTAGATACTCAAGGAGCTATTGAAGAAAACATGCTTTTCTTAAATAGATCTACTGCTCTAGATTTTGATGATATGTTAGCAAGCATCTCTGGTGGTTTCGCTGGTGGTACTGCTTTCGGTTTATTTGAAAACTCTGAAGAAATGGCTTTAAATCTTGGATTCTCAGGATTTAGAAGAGGTTCTTATGACTTTTACAAAACTGATTGGAAATACTTAAACGACGCGTCTACTCGTGGTGGTTTAGTTGGTCCTGCATCTATTGAAGGTGTATTAATACCAGCTGGAACTTCTACAGTATATGATCAAATTTTAGGAACTAACATTAGAAGACCTTTCTTACATGTAAGATATAGAGCGTCTCAAGCTGATGATAGAAGAATGAAATCTTGGTTAACTGGTTCAGTAGGTGGTGCTTTCACTTCATCTTTAGATGCTATGGAAGTTAACTTCTTATCTGAAAGATGTTTAGTAACTCAAGCTGCGAATAACTTCGTGTTATTCAAAGGAATCTAATTGGTTCAAAACTAATGTAATTCTTACCCTCGTTATATCAACGGGGGTAATTATTACTTTTACAAATTATTTAATTATATTATATTATGAAAAACAATAACAATACTCAATCTGAAGAAGGTTGGGAGATCAAAGATAGAAATTACTTTTTAGCAGGTAATTCTGCTCCATTAACTTTTACAATACCAAGTAAACATACTAAAAAACATCCTTTACTATGGTTTGATAAAAAAATTGGTGCACAAAGAGAACTAAGATACGCAACTAATCAAGCGTCTGTATTTGTAGACGAACAAAAAGGCGAATCAACAATGGGTCACATAACTTTTACAGATGGAGTTTTATATGTTCCTAAGGAGCAACAAAATTTACAAAAAATGCTTACATTGTATCACCCACTAACAGGCCATAGATTTCATGAGCTATTACCACAAGCAATAGCGGTAGATGAACTAGAAACTTTAGAATGGGAAATAGAAGCTTTAAATGCTGCTAGAACAATGGACATTGATCATGCTGAGGCTGTGCTTAGAGTTGAAAGTGGTTCAAGCGTCAACAACTTAAGTTCTAAAGAAATTAAAAGAGATTTATTATTATTTGCTAAAGCTAATCCAGCTTTGTTTATAGAACTTGCAAATGATGAAAATGTTCAGTTAAGAAATTTTGGTATAAAAGCTGCAGAAGCTAAAATTATATCGTTATCACAAGACCAACGTACGTTTACGTGGGCTAGTAATAATAAAAAATTAATGACTGTTCCATTTGATGAAAATCCATACGCAGCTTTTGCTGCTTTCTTGAAAACTGACGAAGGTGTAGAAATATACAAGTCTATCGAGAAAAAATTCAAATAACATGTAATACTTAATATAGGGCTCGTTTACTCGGGCCCAATATTATAATAAAAAATTAAAATGGCAATAAACGTAGATCAGGTTTACAAAACAGTCTTGTTAATAATCAATAAAGAACAAAGAGGTTATTTAACTCCAAATGAGTTTAATAATTTAGCTACTCAAGTTCAATTAGAGATAGTAGAAGGTTATTTTGAAACTATTAATCAACAAATGCGAGTGCCACAAAACTCTACCGAATATGGTGATAGAGTTAAAAATGTACAAGAAAAATTAGATATTTTTAAAACTATAGGAACTTGTACTTATAATGCCGCAGCTGGATCTAACCCAGCTTTTTTTGCTACTCCAACATCTTCAGGAACAGCTAGCGGAACACAATTACTTTCAACAATAAATGGAACAACTTCATATCCTTTAACTACTATAACACAAAGTCAAGTTGAAGACAGTACAGTTGTTGTTACTTATCTAGGCGCTGTATATACTACGTTTAATATTACTGGAGGTAATTTTAATTTAACCGCAGGTTCTCTTCCTGCTGGCGCAGCTAATAATATTGTTATAACATTGTATCCACAAGATTTTTATAGTTTAGGAACAGTGCTTTATAGAGACGATAGAACTGTTGAGCCAGTACAAAGAAATGAACTAGCTATGTTAAATATGTCTCCTATAAGTAAACCTACAGAACATTTTCCAGTTTATTTGTATGAAAACAAAAACATAATAATACACCCACAAACAATAAACAATAGCGTTACTGCTACTTATGTTAGAAAACCGGCTAATGTTAAATGGAATTTTAACGCTGGTGCGGGTTATTATGTATATGATCCTACGACTTCTGTTAATTTTGAATTAGATGTTACAGAGCAGTCTAACGTAATATTACAAATATTATTATATGCTGGTGTTGTAATTAAAGACATAACAATAATACAAGCTGCTTCTTCAGAAATAGCTAAGGAAGCACAAAACGAAAGAAACTAATAAAAAATGGCAATACAACCACCTAACGACGGACTAATAACTGAAAACGCACAACAGTATTATCAAGGCACTCAAGGATTTAGAGGTGCTGCAGTTGTAGCGGCTAACCAAGAGTTTATAACTGATTTTAATACAGAGTTAATATTAGGCAGCTTAACTAGTTGGAACCCTACAGATCCAGATTATGCTTTAAATAATTTTAAAGTATACACTAGCGTTTCAGGTGCTGCTGGAACTTGGTCAGAGTGGATAACACAATTACAAGTTACTAATGGCAAAACTATAACTTTATCAGCATCGCCAGTTGCTAACGCTTTTATTGTTGTTCAATTAGGTATATTGGATGGTGGTAAATATGGCAATACAGAAGCAGACAAAATGTATGGCCAAGCTGTAGAAGATAATTATGGTAGTTATCAATATGTAAAGCTTAACGAAGTTGTTTCTAATTTTTTAGTAGGTTATGTTGGCCAAAGTAAATTATTACCTGACGCTAAAAGAACAGACGTTATATTTTTTGCTAAAAGAGCTTTACAAGAGTTTAGTTATGATACTTTAAAAAGCATTAAATCTTCTGAACTTACTATACCTCCTAGTCTTACATTAGTAATACCACAAGACTTTGTTAACTATGTTAAAATGTCTTGGATAGATGAACTAGGCGTTAAAAGACCTATTTATCCTGCTAATAATTTAACCATAAGCCCTTACTATACCCAAACTCAAGATTCAACAGGTATACCTACTCAAGATAGTTTTGGTAATGATACTGAAGGAACATCTATAACTCAAGAAAGATGGCATAGTAATGACACTAATTTTATAAATGGTAATTTTAATACTAACGATTTTACTAATGACATGTGGGCTTATAACTGGGACTACACAGGTGCCTGGGGTGGCGCAAGCTGGGGTCAACTATACGGTATGGATCCACAATATTCTCAAGCAAACGGTTGGTTTAATTTAAATGAAAGAGAAGGTAAAATATCATTTTCTAGCAATTTAGTAGGACAAATGATAGTGTTAGAATATGTATCTGATGGATTAGCTTATGACTTAGACAGTAGAGTTCCTAAGTTAGCTGAAGACGCTATATATGCATACATATTACACTCGTTAATTGCTGGTAGAATAAATCAACCAGAATATATAGTACAAAGATTAAAAAGAGAAAAAAGTGCTAAATTAAGAAACGCTAAAATAAGATTATCTAATATTAAACTTGATGAAATAGTTCAAGTAATGCGAGGTAAGTCTAAATGGATAAAATCATAATAAATGGCTGAAGTTAAAAACAATTTCATTAAATCTAAAATGAATAAAGATTTAGATGAAAGACTTATTCCAAATAACGAATATAGAGACGCTTTAAACATAGCGGTGTCTAGATCAGAAGGAAGTGACGTTGGTGCTTTAGAAGCTATCTTAGGCAACGTACAAAGAGCTATATTGGGTGATCCAAAAACTCAAATAATAGGAACTTTAGTTGACGAAACTAATAATGTTGTTTATTTCTTTTCTACAGATTTTACACCAACGTCTTCAGTAACTAACGCACCTTTAAGTGCAGTGTGTAAAATATCTGTATATAATGTTTCTTCACAATCTGTTGTTACTTTAGTAAGTGGTAGTTTTTTAAATTTTTCTACAACAGCAAGAATGAACGGTGTTAATCTTTTAGAAGATCTTTTATTCTTTTCAGACAATAGAAATCAACCTAGAAAAATAAACGTAAGCACAGCGTCTTCTAATTCAAGTTATTACTTTAATGAAGATCAAATATCTGTGGCTAAATTTGCGCCATATCTTGCGCCTAGGTTTATAGATTTAAGATCTATAGCTGCTACAAAACCTTCTACCATGTCTGATGCTAGTGACCCAACTCAAACAGAAATAGGTACTGGTACTTATTCTTCAGTAAATTTAAACGTATCTAAATATAAAAACGGAGAAGCAATAACAGAAGCTCAAACTCCTTCCGCGTGGACAACAGCAAACGCTAACGGTGTTGGGGCTTGGTGCTATTATGAAAACAAACTAGCTAACGGTGTTGTTTATGGTAAACTATATAATAAGCATGCTGTTTTAGACTCTAGAGGTTTAGCTCCAAATGGTTTTACAGTAATGTCAGCAGCTGACTGGACTGATATAGGCGCTAGTGGTGCTCTAAGATTAAAATCTTCAGATCTATGGGCTGCTAATCCTGGAACAAACACTACTGGTTTTGACGCTTTGCCTTCTGGATATAGAAACTATATAACAAACACAAATGCTTTTGCTGCGTTAACTACAGAAGCAAGATTTTGGACAAGCGACGCTATTAGTTCAGGATTATCAACATATATTAAAATGAGCTCCGCAAATCAACTTGTAGTTCAATCTAATACTGGTAATGATGCTTTGCCTATAAATGGCTACGCTGTAAGAGTAAAAAGAAACGCAGGTTATAACGGTTGGAATGGTGATCCTGATTTTTTAACTGATAAATTTGTTAGATTTAGTTATAGATTTAAATTTGACGATAACGAGTATTCTTTAATAGCTCCTTTTAGTCAAGACGTTTTTATACCTCAACAAGAAGGACAATTTTTAAACGAAGACGAAACACAAGCATTTATAACAACAGTTGTAGAGTTTATGCAAAACTCAGTTAACAATGCTGTATTAAATATTGAATTACCTAGTTTAAATATATTAAATGACTATAAAGTAAAAGCAATTGATATTGTTTTTAAAGAGTCTGATACGCAGGCTTATCAAGTTTTAGAAACAATAAGAGTTGATCAAGCATTTATAAATAATTTAAATAATACAAACGTATATCAATACGATTATCAGTCTACTTTGCCGATAAAAACATTATCTGCTAACGAAACAACTAGAGTTTATGATAGAGTACCTGTAACGGCTAGAGCACAAGAAGTAGCTGCTAACAGAGTTATGTATGGTAATTTTGTAGATGGAAAAAGCGGGCAAAGAGGTTTAGATTATTTTGCTAGCGTTGTACAAAAAACTCCGCAAAACTACATAGAATATCCACAACACTCTTTAAAACAAAATAGAAATTATCAAGTTGGTATAATTTTAGCAGATAAATTTGGAAGACAAACAGATATAATATTATCTAATTATGATGGTCTTTTAGACGCTAACGGAGATCCTCAACCAGGTTCTAATGTATTTAGTGACTATAGTTCTGTAGGTTTTAATACTTCTGTAGACTCTTGGCTAGGTAATAATTTATTATTAAGTTTTAATAGTTTAATACCAGAGGCTGCTAACGCTAATAACGTAACTGGATATCCAGGTGCTTACGCGGTAGGTAACTATTGGAGTGTTCTTACAGCAAATCTTAATTACAAAGTTTTTTTTATTGATTATTCTACACAATCTTTAAACACGGTATTAAATCAAGTTGTTTATGATTTTACAGGTATACTATATTCAGATACTACTGTAACAGCTAATAGTTATGAAATATTTGTAGATTCAGGAAATGGCTGGATAAAACTAGCATCAACAGATTATGCTGTAACAAATCAAGGTGGAGTACCTAGAGTAACTTTAGCAAACGCTTTACCAGTTGGTCAAAAAATAAAGTTTGAATTACTTTTTACATCAAATAAATATTACAAATATAGAACCGGAACACTTATTACTGCTCAACCATTAATTCCAAGTTTTGCAACAACTTACAAAACATACTTTGACGTAGGTAAAAATTTATCTGGATTATATATCGATTATGTAGAAATAAAAAACTTAGATACAGTCGGTAATCCTGTGGATTCAGTTGAAATTTTTCTTGATGGAGAAGTTGCAACTAAATATCTTTTTAATAACTCTACTTTAACTAGACCAGAACCTGCGTTAACCGCTGGTAAAACATTTGCGTCATATGATATAAATGTAAATGGTTTTTATAGTTACAAAGTAGGTATAAAACAACAACAACAAGATTACTACAATGTATATCTTCCAGGTATAATAAATGGTTATCCTTTAGAAGATATAACAAAAGAACAAGGTGAAACAGCTTTTACAACGTTAATATCTGATAATATAAATAAAATACCTAGAAACTTACAAAATGTTGGGCCATTGCAAAACCAGTTTACTAGTGATGAAAAACTTTTTGGTAGAGTAACTAATGCTTTAAACGTAACAAGTGGTGGAATTACATACCGTAATACTCAGTTTGATCCTTTATCTTCAGCAGACTCTGTTAATTTAGTGGGTACAATTAAAGATGTGTTTCCTTCAGTACAAGACACCGCCGGAACCGCCGGTAATATAAATAAGTTTTGTATATACAACTACAATGAAAAACCATATATAGCTAAAATATCTACACAAAAAACTATAGGTATAACAGAAGATAATTTTAATGCACCAGGATCTGGATATGAATATCCTTCTGTAATGGGCTTGGCTGTGTATGAAACATCTCCTTATGTTTCTCCTTTAGAGCTTTTTTATGAATCTTCAACTACAGGTTTAATATCAGATTTAAATGATGCTGTGCAAAATGTTGCAACAGGTATTAGTGGCATAAGCATAACATCTGTTACTTTTGACGAAGATTTAGCGTCAGGATCACGTGTTACTGAAGATTTTTATCCATTAGTAGGTGGTGCTATAGAAGCAAACTCTACTGCTGTTTTAACTTCTGTGTTTAATTATAGTTCTACAGCGCCTAATGAGTTAAACACAAACAACAACCTTGCTGGATCAAAATTTACATTACAGGCGGGCACGGGTAGTGGTAGTTATTTTATACAAAGTAATGATACTTTTTATGCTGGTAGCGTTTCAGAGCCTAATTATTATATAGATTACGCTGGGCAATTTTTAGCTACTATAACTTTTACTTTTAACAATGTAGAATATTCACAGACAATAACTTTGCAATTAGCTAATTCTAATCCAATTATTGATCAAGTTGTTTCACCTACAGTAACAGGTAACACTAATGGTGAAATGATATTTAACGCTGTTGGTATTGGTAATCCTTCGCCAGCAGGTTACAACGGAAGTGCTTCTAATCCTACTACTTCAGGTGTTCCTGCAGATGCTAATTGGGCGGTTTTTGATTCATCAAATGGTTTTGGATGGTCAGTCATAGAAGTAAAAACTACTTCACAATCTAATCCACCCGTTATAACAACTTACACAACTACTTCTGCTATACTTAACATAGTGAAAATAACCCAGCAAGTACTATCTGGCAACGCTTGGAGATTTTCATTACAATCAACTGGTCCTAATGGAAATACACCTGGTTTAACATATGAATTAACTTTACAATTAACAGATACTTTAGGTTCAGCAACTACAGCTACAGTTTCTTATAGCGTACAGGTTAGTAATTTTACAACAGTAGTTAGCGCACCATACACGAGCGGTACAGGTCATACAACTGCAAGTAACACAGTAATGGTTACAAATCCTGTTTTATCAATGAGTACGTCTCAAGTTAAATTTCCTAGATGGATCGGTCAAATACAAAACTGGACAACAAGTGTTGTTTATTTATACGTTCAATTAAAAACAACATCTGGACCTAATGCAGGTTTTGCTGCTCGTATAGGTAATGTTTCAAATGCCAATACAGCTACTACTGGAAAAGTAGGTAATAGACTTAATGCTGTGAACAATAATATGGTTAACGCTTTTGTTCAAACATGTCCAGCGGCGTCAGGTAGCACAGGTAATTCTACACAATTTGTGTTGATAGGCACTTTAAATGCTTTTACAAATTCTAATCCTTTAATTAACGGCGGGGTTAGACCAGGTCAAGTTAATACTTCAGGTGGTAATTTAAACAATTATAACTTTGATCAAAGTTCGCTAGTAAACGTAGCTATAAGCATTAGTGGTGTAACAGACAGTGGTGCTGCTATACCTCCAGGTACTCAAAACGGAACTATGCCTTTAACTGACAACCCTACTGTAACTCTTTACTGGAGCACAGTTTTTAACCCTACAAGTATTAGTCAAGTAAACCAAATGCAGTCTTATACTCCTGTACTTCCTTTCTTTCCTAATACTATAGGTGGTACTAATTTTGCTGTATCACCAACAGCTGTTAGCGCAACGGCAGCAGTAGGGCCAGCAAACTAGGTTAAAACAGTAAAAAACAAGTAATAATAATAATAAGATATGCCAGCACAAATAGCAGTAAAATACTATAACACTTTTGTTTTAAAAAGATTAGCCCCTACAATAGAAGACCGTCAATGGTTTATTGAAGAGGCTAGAATTAGAGGTGGTTATAATAATACACAAACAGGTTTAGCGCCTAGGGCTTTTTTATTTTCTGACGAAAACGTTCAGCAGTCACTTGATAACTCAATAATATATTCTGGAGTTTTTAATTCTAGAACAGGAATAAATCAAAGTAATCAATTTCCTTCAGGTCAAGATATTACTAGAACAGTAGACCCTTCTAAAGGATCTATACAAAGACTATATGGCGAAGATACAAATTTAGTTATTTTTCAAGAAAGAAAAGTAAACAGAGCTTTAATAGATAAAGACGCTATATATACTCAAGAAGGTCAACCTGTTCAAACAGCTTCAAATGTTGTAATAGGAGGTATACAGCCTTATGCTGGTGAATTTGGCATAAGTACTAATCCAGAAAGCTTTGCTGTTTATGGCTATAGAAAATATTTTACTGACGCTAGACAAGGCTCTGTATTAAGATTATCTCAAGATGGTATAACGGAAATATCTAATTATGGTATGTATGACTTTTTTAGAGATAACTTAGGAACATTAAACTCAGGAGAAGTGCTTGGAGCTTGGGACATACATAATAAATGTTACGTAGTTTCAATACAATCTTCATCTGCAAATGTTGATACGCAAACTTTAAGTTTTGATGAAACTACAAAAGGTTGGACTAGTAGGTATAGCTATACGCCACACAATATGTTTAGCGTGCAGAATAATTTCTTTTCTACTACGTCTGTAGCAGAAAAAATAAAAAACAATCAAGCAGGTAAAACCATAGGTGATATATATCAGCATTATTCTACAACTGTAAATAGAGCTAATTTTTATGATACTCAGTACGAGTGTGAAGTACAAAGTATATTTAACATGAATCCTTCTTTAGTTAAAACTTTTCAAACTATAAACTATGAAGGTGGGCCTAACTGGAGAATGACAAGTTTGGTAACAAACGAAGATCAAGCTAACGAAATAAGTGTTTTTGTAATGCCAACAACGCTTGCTGGTATGGAAAATGATTTTCTAAAAAATCAATTTAAACAAAAAGAAGATAAGTATTTTGCTAATATTATAAACACATCTACATTCAGTCAAGGTGAAGTAATATTTGGTAAATCAATATCTGGTATAAAAGGTTTATTTGCTACTGTAACAATGAAGGCATCAAACACAGCTACATCAGGTAACAATGAGTTATTTGCAGTAAGCTCAAACTTTAAAGAATCATCTTATTAAATTTAATTAAATGAAACAATTTAACACTCGTAGATTAACTAACGAAGACTGGGATACATTATGTAAATGGTGGGAATCTTGGCCTAAATGGGTTAATCCACCTAAATCATTTTTACCTGACAACGGTACAGGAGGTTTTATGGTAGAAAAAAACAAACAACCAATATGTGCAGGTTTTATATATCAAACAAACTCTGATGCAGTATTGTTAGAATGGGTAGTATCAGATCCTGAGTATAGAGAAAATGACAGAAAACAAGCTATAGAGCTTTTAATTATTGAAGCAGAGAAAGCATGTAAACAAATAGGTAAAAAATACATGTTTAGCATAGGTAGAAACAAGCACTTAATAGAAACACATAAAAAATTAAAGTGGACAGTAGACAGTAGTCCATCATATGAATTAGTAAAAAATATTTAAAATTATGGCAGTAGGAACAGCATTAGCAATTGGTAGCGCGGTAACGAGCATGGTAGGAGGAGCAGTAGCTGGAAATCAAGCAAGAAAAGCACAAAGCAGAGCTGAAAGAGCTCAGCAAAGAGCTCAAAACAACTTAGACAGAGTTAGAAACTCAAGAGTTAACATAACAAATCCTTATGCAGGTAATACTAACTTGTCTAGTTTAGCCACTGATCTTAGTGATATGATTACTAATCCTTTTAACAATCTAGGCGTTGCTACTCAGTCAGCACAAATACAAATGGAACAAGCTGATATAGCGTTAGCAAATACATTAGATACATTAGCAACTACTGGCGCAAGCGCTGGTGGTGCTACAGCTTTAGCTCAAGCTGCTTTAGCTAGCAAAAAAGGAGTTTCAGCTAACCTTGAACAACAAGAAGCTCAAAACCAAAAGTTATCAGCACAAGGACAACAAAAAATGCAAGCAATGGAAATGGCTGAGAAACAAAGAATACAAGGTATACAAATATCAGAAGGCCAAAGAATGCAACAAGGTCAAGCGGCTGGTTCACAATTTGTAATGCAAATGGAAGAAGCTAGGTCTAACGCAGATTTAGATTATTATGCTAACCAACAAACTCAAGCTATGCAAAATATGGCTGCTGCGAACGCTGCTCAAGCTCAAGCTTTTGGTAGCGCAATAAGCGGTGTTACAAATGTTTTAGGGGCCGTAGGTTCCGCGCCAACAGGAAGTATATTTAACCCGTAGCGGCGCCTAACACGATAAGTCCAGACTTCGATTTTCTTTCTTCTTCAGTAACCGCTACTGGAAACGAAGGAACATATACAGTATAAAATTATAATTAAAAAATGGGATATAGAAATCAACAAATAATCAAAGACGTGTATGGGCTAGGTGCTCAAGGAGCTGCTTTAGATAAAATAAATGCTAGCAT
>Ga0209535_1000730_pt1 | contig 23127 bp, 10 predicted proteins | sample LinPmetageLP28_FD_184041 | JGI IMG/M metagenome (GOLD analysis project Ga0209535, IMG submission 184041) | Marine viral communities from the Pacific Ocean - LP-28 (SPAdes) (version 2) | ecosystem: Environmental > Aquatic > Marine > Oceanic | place: Pacific Ocean | collected 2009-08-22
AGACAAGTTTGTTAGATATTTGAATACTTTTTACAGAGTAACTACTGAACATACATCAACCACAACTTTTGACTCAAGCCAATTTATTAAAATTTCAGATATACCAGTAAGAGGTGGATCAACTGCGTTGTTCCGAAAAAACTTTGAAAGTGCAGTTACTGAAGTACCTTATGGAACAATTTATACTGAAATACAAGAAGTTGTAGACTTTGTATTAGGTTATGCAAAACAACTAGAGACAGCAGGCTTCGTATTTAATTATTTTAATAAGGAATCAAACACTGTTGAAGACTGGAAATATAGTACAAAAGAGTTTTTATACTGGACTACACAAAATTGGGCCGCGGGCACACTTATTGCATTAAGTCCTAGTGCTAATCAAATTTCGTTTACAAGAAAATATGCTGTAGTTGATAATTTATATGATAATTTTTATGATTATTCTATGCAGAATAGTTCAGGCAATGCTTTAGAATCGACATTTACACGATTAACTAGAGAAGGAAATACGTTTTCAGTCAACTTAGCAAATACTGCTGATGGAATTTATTACATGCAACTTCCGTTGGTACAAGTAGAGCATGTTGCAGTACTTGACAATATATCAGATTTTAAAGATGTAATTTATTCACCGGCATCGGGTTATAGACAAGACAGAATTAAAGTAATGGGATACCGAACTGCTAATTGGGACGGCACATTAAATATACCAGGATTTGTTTTTGATCAAGCAGAAGTAACTGAATGGCAAACTTATAAAGATTATGCTATAGGCGATACTGTGCGTTACAAAGAATTTTATTATTCTGCTAAAGACAAAATTGTCGGAGGCCAAAAATTTATATCGTCTGAATGGAACAGAATACCAAATCGACCTGAAACAAAATTATATACAAACTTTGATTATAGAATTAATCAGTTTACAGATTTTTATGATCTTGATAGTGATAACTTTGATAGTGAACAACAGCGTTTAGCACAGCATTTAATTGGATATCAAAAACGTCAATATTTAGAAAATATTATTAACGATGATGTGTCACAATATAAATTTTATCAAGGTTTTATTCAAGACAAAGGATCACGTAATAGTATTGATAAACTATTTGATGCATTGGCAAGTGCCGACAAAGAGTCTGTGGACTTTTATGAAGAATGGGCTGTAAAAAATAATCAATATGGTTCGACTACTAACTTTGAAGAAGTTGAATGGCAACTAGATGAGTCTAAATTTAATCTTAGTCCTCAACCAATTGAATTAGTTGAAACATTACCAACAGCACCAACAGACTTAATTTATAGAATACCAAATTACGATGTATTCTTAAAGCCTGAAAATTATGATGTAAACAAAATACCTACAAAATATACAAACGACGAGTATGCTAAAACAGTAGGTTATGTTACTGGTGAAGATGTAAGTCGTGCAGTCCTTACAAAAGATAGTATTACAAGTTTTAGTATTAATGACATTAATAAAAATGATTATATCTGGGTAGCAACAAATAATCAAACATGGGATGTTATCCAACACACTGAAACTAAGTTACGAATTGAAACAGTAACTCCAATTGGAAGCGAAATTACTATAGGACTTAACTTTACTGCTAGAGATATTATAGTAGGTGATGTATTTGGTATTACTAATGCAAATACTGCAACACTTACCACATTAGATGGATTTTATAAAGCAACTAAAGTTCAAGGTAATAATGTTACTTTTGAAACTGAAAATCAAGACTGGCAAGAGATAGATGAAACAATTGATATTAGTGGTACAATAACTATTTTTACTACTCAACGTACAGCAACAATTAAAGATGCAAACAAGAATATTACTGCTAATTTAGGAACAAATGAATTAATTTGGATCGACGATGACGACAATCAAAAATGGACTGTTCTTAAAAATTCTCCAGTCTATAATGAGCACCAAAAAGTTTTAAGTTCATTACAATTAGATAGTACACAGCAAGGATTTGGACATGCATTAAGTGTAAACGATGCTAACACTAAAATGGCAGTTGGCATACCATTTAAAGGCAACGGTGAAGTACACATTTATGTTCGACCTAGTGACAGTACAAATTTTGTGTTAGATCAAATAGTACCAGCACCAACAAATGTTGCTGATGTATATGACGGTAGTACGCCTACAACGTCTATGAATTTCGGCGAAAGTGTTGCTCTTAGCCCAGATGGAAAGTTCCTTGTAATTGGGTCTCCACATGCATCTAACATTTATAGTTTTTACAGAGGCGAATTTCAGCAAGGTGTTCCATATACAAAAAGTCAAATTGTAAAATACGGTCCGAACTTATATAAAGCAGTTCAAAATATTGATCCTGCTACAGGCGCAATATCATTTAGTAGTTTTGATTCATATGTAGATATTGTTAGTGATAGCGATAGTACTTTTATTAATTTATTACAAACTGGTGATTATAAAATTAATGATAGTATAGTATCCCATATGCTTATTAGAGCGCCTTTAAATGCTTATGAAGGAAGTACAGCAGGTGACGACATTGTACTAAAATGGAATAATTTTAGTAAATTAAATATTCAAGGTAGTACAACAGATATTCAACCATTTGATGGTGAATTCTCTACATTAACAGGCACATTTTTAAGTAACAGACATAACATTGAATACAAAGTAGATAATGTACTAGTAATTGAAAATTTTGTTAACTTACCACAAATTAATGATACACTTTCAAGTAGCATTGCTAGTGGTACAGTAGTTTATGTAGCAAATAATTTAACAACTTGTACAGTTTACTTGTCAGATGTTAATGGAACATTTACTCAATCAGGTTCAGTATTTGTTGGAACTATACGTATTGGCGATTACACAGAAGATTACACAAATTTAACTAGTAACTTAGGCGGTTACTGGTATATTAATACACCAACATATACTACAAGTGCAGATAGTACAAATACATTTATTGATCCAGGACATGGATTAATTTATCAAGATTTGTTAACAACTGCCAGTGGAAGAAACACAGCAAATTTTTACCATAATATTACAGATGCTAGACAGTTAGCAGTACAAGATGCTAACAATTCTGGTGCTACTTTAAGTTTAATGGACCAAGCATCATTTGCACAAACACTAACGTACGAAGGTGATCCATTAGAAGTATTTGCAGTTCAATCAAGTCCGTTATGGACCATAAGAGGAAATAAGCCATTTACTGATACAATATCTATCGGAAGTAAATTTAACATGACTATTGATAGTGTAAGCGGACTTACAAACTTTGCAGATACTGCAATGAGTAAAGAGTTGTTTAATAAAGAACATACTGTTTATGATTTATGGGACGGATATATTGACTTTACATTTGACGAGTTTGATCAAGCAAATCAATTACCTTTCGAGCCAATCGTAGGAGACACTGTAAAAGATACTATTACAGGTGCAACAGCAGAAATAACTTTTTATAAAAGACAGTTTAATACTGTTAGAATTTATGTAAAGAATGTTACTGGGGTATGGAGTAAAGGTAACGATCATAACGAAGATGCAGATATATTCCGTTCACGTGGTGCTACTGACCGTAACATGGGTAGAATAAGTGCAGTAAGTTTAGAAGGAACACGTATTGGTAAAATTATTGTTTTAGAAGAATCTAGTAATTTTGCAGATGCAACAATTAGTGAACTTACAGATATTGAATATTGGTTTTATAATGAAACTACACTTACAGGTATACCTCGTGAACCTAACATTCCAGCATCAAATAACAGAGATTGGCAATTAGTTACTAATATTCCTGTTGAAAATAAAGCAGGAGCAATGGCTAGCGGATTACAGCAAGAGGGTATGTTTAGTGTTTACGATTTAAATGATCAAATACAATTTGATATAAAATCCCATTTTACTGTTCCAGAAAGAAAAGCACATGCTAAACTTGGTGATGAAGTACAGTTTACAAAAGATAGTGCTTTATATAGATTAAGTATTGCATCAAAAGGTGCAGGGACTCAAGCAAATTCAGGTAGTATACATTTTGTTAAACACGGTACTAAAACAGAGTCAGGTGTTATAAGCACATATGATTGGCAATTAGATATTGATCCAAACTATAGAGGAATATTTAGTACATTAGTATTCTATAAGCAAAACGAAATTGTTGAGTATCAAGATAGACTTTACAAAGCAAAAAGAAACATTGCAAGTGGTAGTGCATTTATTAGCACTGATTGGGGAAATGTTATAGACGGTACTGCACATGTTGGATTTATTCCGACAGTTGGTACAAATGCTATTATTGGTGAAGAAGTATTTGACCCAGAATATGGTATTAGAGATTTTGCAAGAAAATACGATCAGTCAAAAGATGGCGAAGTGTTACTTGTAAGTTCTAGAATACAAGGCAATGATAGTACAGGCGAACGTGTAGTTGTTGTATACAGAAGATTGCCTGAAGGACAAATGACTGTATCACAGACTATTAAACCGCCTTACGAAGATTTGTCAACAGGCTCGTTTACAGGATTTGGTGACAGTATAAGCATTAGTAGCGATGGTGAAATGATTGCTATTGGCGAACCTTATAACGATGACATTAAAAAAGATCAAGGTAAAGTGTACATTTATACTTTAGTTAACGGACAGTTTACATTAACTCAAGAAGTGTTTAGTCCAAATGGAGAACAAGCAGAACAATTTGGTTCTTATTTAAATTTTGATGGTAACCAACTATGTGTAACTTCATTAAACGGTGATATTGAAATACCAACAACATTTGATAACAATACAACTTTATTTGATGACGAGTTTACTAAATTTAAATCAATAGATATGGATAGTGGTGTTATCTTTATGTATGAAAGAATTAATCAGTCATTATTATTTGCACAAGAATTTATTATAGACGAACCATTAGCAACTAATTTTGGTAAAAATATTTTAATGAATAATAATCACGTGTATACAAGTATGCCAGAAGTAACAAACTTACTAACCTACCAAGGTATGATTATAGACTTTAGAAAAACGATTGGGGCTAAGGCATGGAAAACACATAGAAGTCCAATCGATCAAGTAGATATTAGTAAAATTAAAAGTGCATTTTTGTATAATATACAAACAAATACTCTTATTGAAGATTTAGATTATATTGACCCTGTACAAGGAAAAATTGCAGGTCCAGCAGAACAAGAATTATCATATAAAACATATTATGATCCAGCAACATATAGTGTAGGTAATGATACTGTTGTTATTGATGAACAAAATTCTTGGGGACAACCAAACGTAGGTCAGTTATGGTGGGATCTAAGTGCAGTTAAATTTTATAATTACCAACAAAATAATATTACATACCAAACAAATTATTGGGGTGAAGTATTTCCAGGAACTAGTGTTGAAGTTTATGAATGGGTAGAGTCTGATTTATTACCAAGTGAATGGGATGCCTTAGCAGATAGTGAAAATGGTATTGCTTCAGGAGTAAGTGGTACAAGTAGATATGGTGATTTTGTTTACTCTCAAAAATTAACATGGGATCCTATTGCTAAAATTAGCAAACCAAGATATTTTTATTGGGTAGCAAACAAACGTGTTGTACCAACAACTGCTAATAGAAAAATTACAGCGTTTGATGTAAAGCGTTTGATAGAAGATCCTGTAGGACAAGGACATAAGTTTGTAGGCTTAATGGCTAAAGATAGATATGTACTTTTTAATTGCGAGCCTTTACTGAGTGGTAACAATGTTGCATTTAATTTACGTTATTATACACTTGATAATGTTGAACAAAATATTCATAACGAATATCAGATGCTAACTCAAGGTGTAGGATCTAGCAAACCAACTAGAGATATTGAACAAAAATGGTTTGATAGTTTAATTGGCTATGATAAACAATTTAGATTAGTACCAGATCCTAAACTTAGTGCTAAAGCAAAATATGGTATTGGTAACAATCCTAGACAGTCTATGTTTATTAATAAATCAGAAGCATACAAGCAAGTTATCGAGCGTGTTAATGATATATTAATTAAAAATATTATTGTTGATGAGTTTGATATTAGTGATCTAACTAAAAGTGATCCTCAACCGCTTGCAAGTTCACGTAGGTATGATATAAAGATTGATACATATGATGACCTTGCATTTGTTGGAATTGCTAAAAGAACTACAGCAATACTAACACCAACAGTAGTAGATGGCAAAATTACTAGTGTTGCAATTACAAATTCAGGTAAAGGTTACGTAGATCCAACTTATAATTCAACTATAGGCGGAACTAGATTAGGTCCGCAAATTACAATTACAGGAATTGGCAGAGATGCTGTACTTGAATCTGAAATTAATGAGTTAGGACAAATTACAAAAATTAATATTATTGATCCAGGATTAGGATATGACGAAAATATTGTACTCTCAGTTAGAAACTTTACTGTGCTTGTTGCAAGTGATTCAAATGTTGCTAACAAATGGTCTTTATATAATTACAATGGTATTAAATGGAACAGAACTGTTAGTCAACGTTTTGATACAAACTTATACTGGAGTTATGCAGACTGGTATGCAACAGGATATAGTGAATTTACTGAAATTAAAAATTTAATTGATTTTAGTTACCAACTAACATCTCTAAATAACGATATAGGCGACACAGTCAAAATTTCATCAATAGGATCAGGAGGCTGGTTGCTTTTAGAAAAAATTGCAAACTTAGATACAGAAGATTATACACAAAATTATAAAGTTGTTGGTAAGAAAAATGCAACAATACAGTTTAGCAATAATTTATATGATACTTCAGTTAATAAAACCGGCTTTGATACTGACACATTTGATACTACATTCTACGATAATCAACCAGTAACAGAATCAAGAGTAGTTTTAGAAACTCTTAGAGATCATATTTTAGTAGATAATCTAGAAGTACATTATAATGAGTTGTTTATTGCAAGTATAAGATACGCATTTAGTGAACAACCTAATATTGATTGGGCATTTAAAACATCATTTATAAAAGCACAGCATAATGTTGGTGACTTAGGACAAAAAGTTACGTTTAAAAATGATAACATTGATAACTACCAAGATTATATAAATGAAGTTAAACCTTTCAAAACTAAAATTAGAGAATATGTGTCTAGTTATGAAAAAACTGATCCTACAAATAGTGTTTTAACTGATTTTGATTTACCTCCTAGATATAAATTTGAAAACAAAATTATACAAGCGTCAACAGCAAAAGTTACAAATAATCTTATAACAAGTCCTCCAAATAGTACTAGTTCTTATCCTGATAAACATTGGTTAGAAAATTCAGGTTATGAAATAAAAGAAATTTCAATTGGTAATACAGGATCAAACTACACATTACCACCAGTAGTTTCAATCGAAGGCGGTGGCGGACAAGGTGCTACTGCTAAAGCATTTTTAAATTCAGGAAAACTTTCAAAAATTGAAGTTACTAATTCTGGGAACGGATATCTAAAAGCACCAGAAGTAGTATTAAACGGTAGTGTAGAGGATGGCGGTACTAAAGCAACTGCTAGAGCAGTGCTTGGAAATGGTAAAGTTAGAGGAACCCATATTATATCAAGATTTGATAGAGTAAGTGGTCAACCTTATTATTTAGAAGTAGCAAGAACAGAAACATTTACAGGTGATAACGTTACTCCAAATTATAAATTAAAATGGCCAATGAATCTAAATGGTGCAAAAGTTAAAATTTATATTGACAATGTAGAATTATTAAAAAGTGAGTACACTTATAGTAACTATGATGATTTAACTAAAGGATATTCTAGACAGTGTGGTAAAATTACATTTACTATTCCTCCAAAACTAACTAAAACAGTTAGAGTTGATTATGAACTTGCTCCAAACTTATTAACTGCTCAAGATAGAGTACAGTCATACTATAAACCAGTTGATGGTATGATTGGTAAAGACATTTCGCAACTTATGATGGGTGTCGACTTTGGCGGTGTAGAAGTTAAAAGTTTTGATTTTGCAGGTATTGGAGGATTTGAAAATAGAGGCTTCGGAACTGAAGCATACGACATTTATGATTCAACGTTTGAAGATTTAATTTTCTACTTAGATGGGTCAACAGCAGAACTTACTTGGAAAACACCATTAGAAAGCGGTGTTATATATAATGTATACAAAAATAATGTAAGACTTGACGATATAAACTATCCAAGTAGTCCTACAAATCCAAATGCTGTTATGACAAGTATTACAGGTGACGGTGTATTAACTTCAATTAACATTCAAAATTTTGGAATAACAAGTAAAGACGATGATATTTTTGTTATAAGAAAAACAACTAGTGATGGTAGTTTTAAACCAGACCCTGCAAGTTATGATACTGAACTAACTGGCGGCGCATTATCGTATAGTAACGCTAAAGGTATTGATGCAAGTGATATTATTGTAGATGGTGACGGATTTATTACACCAATGACAACTAGTGGACCTGAAGAACTTATTCCAGGAAAAATCTCAGACACAGTTGACATTAAAGTTTTTCATAGACCAGATGACGGAACAAGTAATGTGCAAACACAGTTCTTCCAAACAGATGGCGCAACACAGACATATAGTATTGGTATACATCCGCACAATAGTGAAGCAGTTTTTGTAACTCTTGATAATGCTAGAGTTAATAGTACAGATTATATAATTAACTATGTTAATGATACAATTACATTTACAACAGCACCAGTAGCAGGCAAAGTACTAAGCATAGTTACAATGGGTATAAGCGGACAGAAAATTTTAGATATTAATAAGTTTGTAGCAGACGGAAGTACAAATACATACACTACTAATTTAAAATATCAAACAGGTGTAAGCCATTATGTAACTATTAACGGCATAGCAATAAATTCTACACTTTCTCAAGATACAAATAAGTATTTTGTAATTACATTTGATACTGCACCACAAGCAGGACAACTTGTTGACTACGGATTATTTTATACAACTGCTAAAACTTTTAGTGCAACTAATGTTCAAACATTAACAGGTGACGGATCAACTACAATATTCGATGTAAATCCAGCACTAGTTGGTGGATTACCAACTGCACAAAATGCTATAGTTGAAGTAAACAACAATATACTCGATGCAGGATACAATGTAGACTTTACAATTACTAATGCGGCAACTAGAGAATATCAAATCCAAGAATGGCAGTTCTTTAGTAACAGCGTTAGGGGCGAAGATATAGAAGTTTATCTCAATGACGAGTTACTTGCTAAGAATATTAAATATAGGTGGGATAGTGCAAACAATAGTGTTGTATTATCAGCAGGTATTGGAGCAGTAGGCGACAAATTAGATATATTCTTTAGCATCGACGGACAGTATGCATTTGGTTATGTAGGTGTTGGGGCAGATAGTAGTACTAAATTTTTGCAAGATAGAAGCAAAATATATTTTGATACAGCACCTGCTCTAGGAGAAACAATAAGAATTACTTCATTTAGTAATCATGATGTACAAGATTTTGAGCGTATCAAATACGATCTTGTAAGTAGAGTTGTATTAGTACCAGGAACAACAAACTTTAAAGAATACGTTACTTTAAGTAACGGACTTGTAGAATTAAGACATAAAGCACAAGATTCAGAATATGTTTGGGTAATTGTAAATGGAGTTAGGTTAGCACCAAACGTTGATTACTATGTAACTGAAGATCAGAAATATGTAAAAATTATACAAAAACTAAGTGCAAATGATAAAGTAGAATTGTTACAATTTGGCGAAGAGCAACTAGTACATAGATTTGGATTTAGACAGTTTAAAGATATACTGAACCGTGTTCACTACAAGCGATTGGACGATGCGAATAAGTATAAACTAGCACAGGACCTTAATTGGTGGGATACTAGAGTTGAACTAGTAGACGCTTCAGATTTACCAGAACCTGGTAAAAAGAAACAAATTCCGGGTGTTGTGTTTATTAACGGTGAAAGAATTGAGTACTACGTGAAGCAAGGAAATAGTTTACGTCAACTACGCAGAGGTACCTTAGGTACTGGTGTAAACACACTTATTGTTTCAGGAACTGAAGTAAGAGATCAAAGTCCAGGCGAAAACATGCCTTACGCAGATCAAACACTAACACAAGTGTTTACAGCAGATGGTACAACAGCATCATATGAATTAGATTTTACTCCTACACAGGGTATAAACGAATTTGAAGTATTTGTTGCTGGAAAAAGACTTCGTAAAAATGTGATAAGTAGTTATCAAGTAGACACTAAAGATAGTGCAGGAAACTTTGTAACTAGATTTATTGCACAAGATAGTGCTGAAGGTGATGTTACATTACCAGTAGAATTCACATTAAGTGGTAGTACACTGGGATTAGCAGTAACTCCAGAGCAAGATCAGAAGGTAACGGTGGTTAGACGAGTGGGTCAAACATGGACAAAAGCAGGAGAAAGCCTAGTTGATGCAGAAAATGACGTTGCAACGTTTCTAAAGGCAAGAACAACGGAACTACCTAAATAAATACAGTAGCAGTGAGAGAAAAACATGACAGACAAATTAAATGATAAAAGTGGAGTAGTAGTTAAAGGACATATCAAAATACATGATCCAAAAACTGGCGAAGTGTATGTTGATAAGCGTAATGCTATTCACTACGAAAATATGAGTATTGCTCTTGCAGAAAGCCTTGCAAATCAAGGTCAAGGCATGATATATGAAATGAGTTTTGGTAATGGAGGAACTAGCGTAGATCCAACAGGTATTATTACATACTTAACACCAAACAGTACAGGAACAAATGCTAGTTTGTACAACCAAACATTTACTAAAGTTGTAGATGACAGAAGTACAAGCAACACTGATCCTGTAAGAAATAAAATTGAAACACGTCATGTTAGTGGAACAAATTACACAGATATTGTTGTAACTTGTTTACTAGATTATGGAGAGCCAGAAGGTCAAGATGCATTTGATACTGCTACAGATACAAATAACCTTTATGTGTTTGACGAACTAGGACTTAAAAGTTATAGCCCATCAGGCACAGGTAGATTAATTACACATGTTATTTTCCACCCTGTACAAAAAAGTTTAAACAGATTAGTTCAAATTGATTATACAGTGCGTGTACAAAGTTTGTCAGGAGTTTAATAGATGCCTTATACAATTAATTTCACTGACGTAACAAACAAAGGTAGCGTCACAGTTGAAGATAACGACATTAATACACAAACTAGTTTAAGTCTAGTTGGGCGTAATACAACAAGTTACGGAGTTGAATTTAATCAAAACTTTTTAAAACTTTTAGAAAATTTTGCTAATACAACTGCTCCATCAAATCCAGTTGAAGGACAACTTTGGTATGATAGTACAGCAGGTAATGAGCAACTTAAAGTATATGACGGAACACAATGGGTAGCAAGTGGCGGACTTAAAAAAGCAACTAACGAACCAGAAGCATCTAATAGTTTAACAGGCGACCTTTGGGTTGATACTGATAATCAACAATTATATTTGTATACAGGTTCTGGATGGACACTAATTGGTCCTGAATATGCAGGTGGATTAAACACAGGAGTTGTACCAGTACAACTTACTGGACAAGACAATATTGATTATACTGCTCTACAAGTTGAAGTAAATGCAAAACCAGTTGCAATTATTAGTGCAGATACATTTACACCAAGAGCACAAATTAATGGCTTTAGTCAAATTAACCCAGGTATAAATTTAAGCACAGCAGATATTACAGGCGATGGCGCCGCAAGATTTTACGGACCTGCAGAGCAAGCAGAGAATTTAGTTGTCGGCGGAGTAAAAGTTGCCGCGGCAAATTTTTTACGTGGAGATGTTGTAAGTACAACAACAAAACAATTAAAAGTAAACACAGATGATGGCATTATTTTAGGAAGTGGTAATCAACTTACCTTAGGTGTTGAAGGACAAATTGGTGTTGTTAGTCATAATACAAGTGGTGCTAGTTTAGATATTCGTGTTAATGATCAAGGTACTACTAAAACAGTAATGCGTATTGACTCTACAACAAATATTGGAATTAATAATACAGCACCAAGTGAAGCATTAGACGTTACAGGCAACATCAAAGTAAGTAATTCAATTACTATTGACGGAACTACAGCAAGTACAAACTTTGGTACAGGTAGTTTAATTGTTAAAGGTGGTGCAGGGATTGCAGGTGATTTAAATATTGGCGGCACACTTAATGTACAGAGTGATACAGAAACTAGAGATATTATTCCGGATGCAACAAACACAAGAACTATTGGATCATTAGCCAACAAATACTCAGGAATATATGCAACAACGTTTGTAGGAAATTTAACAGGAAATGTTACAGGGCAAGTTAGTGGCAGAGCAGGTAGTGCAGATAAACTTTCAAGTGCTACAAACTTTAGTTTAGCAGGCGAAGTAAGTGCGCCAACTATTACGTTTGATGGTCAAACAGGTGGAACAACAAAAACATTCCAAACTACAATAGCAAATAGTTTTATTAGCAACAAAACTTATACTGGTAGTGCTGATGCTAGTGATGAATTCTTATTGAATAGAGTTCAAGGTCAAGTTGGACTTTATAGAATTAGTAGAAGAGATTTATTATCAACAGTTCCGATTAATCCTCCAGGAGTAATGATGCCATATGCAGGAACTACTGCTCCTAGTCTTTGGTTATTATGTTACGGACAAGAAGTATTACAAGCAGATTACCCAGAGTTATTTGGTGTAATTGGATTTACTTACAAGCAATCAGGACTATTAAGTGATCTTGGTGTAGCAAGATTTGCTCTACCAGATATGCGTGGTAGAACTGTAATAGGACTAGACGACATGGGAGGAACAGCCGCTAGTAGAATTACAGGTTTACAAGGTAGTGAACTTGGTAATAGCGGAGGTCAAGAAACTGTTACTATACAAAGTACAAACTTACCAGAACACGAACACGATTTGGTTGTTGAAGGAACACAGTTTTACGCAATATTAGACGCGGCAAAGGATGCAAACAGTCCAACATCATCAATTATATTTGATGCACCAACAGGACAAAATGTAGGCCAGGCTGTAACAACGAGTGGCGGTGTTGCAGGAACAACTGGACAAGCAATGGAGACATTGAGTCCGTTTATGTCCTTAAATTATATAATTTACACAGGGAAAGTTTGATGGCATATAAACTAAACAAAACAGACGGCACAATATTAGTTGATTTAATTGATGGTACTATTGATGTTAACAGCACTTCATTAACACTTGTAGGAAGAAATTATACAGGATACGGTGAAGCATTTAATGAAAACTTTATTAAATTACTAGAAAATTTTAGTAACGCTAACTCCCCAATTAACCCAATACAAGGACAACTTTGGTGGGATACTAGTGAAGCACGTTTAAAAGTTTATGAAGGATCTATATTTAAAGCAGTAGGTGGACCGTTTGTACAAAAAACACAACCAGCAATGGTTGCTGGCGACTTATGGATGGACAATGTTAATAATCAACTTTACTTTTTTGATGGAACAGATTTATCATTAGCAGGGCCAATTTACAAAGCGGCTCAAGGAGAAACAGGATTTAGAATTGAAAGTGTATTAGATACTCAAGATAGAAGTAGAACACTTGCAAGTTTATATTTAGGTAACGGCACAGACGGAACTACAGCAAGAGCCGCAGTAATTAGTAATGTAGAATTTACTCCAGCAGTAGGATACACAATTACAGGTATTACAGGTAATATCAAAAAAGGTATTAACATTATTGATAAAACTAACTTTCTATTTGAAGGTACAGCAGACGCGGCAAAATCATTAATTAAAGCAGACGGTACAAAAGTTGGTGCAGATAACTTTGTTAGTACAACTACAGATAACGTTGTTACCGGTTCACTTACAGTAAGTAATAGTTCTGGAGTTACAATTGGCCCAAATGCTAACCAAGTATTAAGTATAATTGGTAATTCGTTTGTTACTGCTAATCAACAGTTAGATGAAAATTATTCAATTAGAGTTACAAGTACAGCGGCAGGAGCACAGGCTGTAGATGCAGTGTTTGTTGATGCGGCAAACAAACGTGTAGGTATTTTTGATAATACACCTGAATATACATTAGATGTTACAGGTGATATTCGTGTAACAGGAAACTTATTAGTAGAAGGCGCTTCAGCAAGTATTGATGTTAGTAATTTAAGAGTTCAAGATAAACAAATTGAACTTGCTATCACAAATGATAGTACATTGTTAACAGATTCAGGCGTTGATGATGCTGGTATGGTTGTAAGAGTAACAGGTGCAGATAAAAAATGGACCTGGATACAAGCAACAAACAGTTGGACAACAACAGAAAATATTAATGTTACTACAGGTAACGAATATAAAATTGCAGGAACGGCAGTTTTAAATGCTACAACATTAGGAGCAGGTGTTACAGCATCAAGTCTTACAAGTGTAGGTACACTTACATCATTAAATGTTGATAACATTAATTTAAACGGTAGCACTATTACAGGAGCAAGCGGATTAACTGTTGCGGCAGGCGGTGATGTTAATTTTTCAAATAGTAAAATTTCAGGTATAGCATTACCAGCGGCAGATACTGATGCGGCATCAAAAGTTTATGTTGATGAATCGATATCAGCGGCGGCAATTTCGTTTAGTATGGATGTTACAGGATTGAATGATACACAGATTGGATTAGTGCTTAATGACTTAGTTCCAGGCGCAAGTGTTGCGAACGGTACAACTGCACGTATTCACTGTACAACACTTGGCGGCGCAAGTGTTACAGGCATTGACGTTGCGGCTGTGGCTACTAAAGCATTCATAGCAGTAGATGCCGCAGGAGTACAAAACGAATCAGTATTGCAGGATATTGGATTTACAGCGGCAACGGGTTCAGTTACAGTTAGTGTAACTAGATCGTTAAAGGAATACATCACATCAAGTGGGAGTTGGACATTTAGTCAAAACTTAACATCTAGTGTGTAAGATAAATATAGTTATAATTAAAGGGTTGAAACATGGCTTATACGATTAACAAATACAGCGGAGCAACACTTGTAGTAGTACAAGATGGTACCGTTGATGTTACAACAGACTTAACGTTTGTTGGCAAGAACTACGCTGGTTACGGCGAAATACAAAACGAAAACTTTTTGTTTTTGTTAGAAAACTTTAGCGGAACATCACAACCGCCTAAACCAATCAGCGGACAGATATGGCATGATTCAACTAGCGGAAAAATTAAGTTTTACGATGGTACAAAATTTAAAACTACAGGCGGTGCAGAAGTTTCAACCACACAGCCAGTAGGATTAACATCAGGCGACTTTTGGTGGGACTCAGGAAACAGTCAGTTATATACATATGATGGAGCATCATTTGTACTAGTTGGGCCACAAGGAGCAGGCTCTGGACTAACACAAATGAAAAGTAAAACAGTACGTGATACTTTAGCAGTAAATCATAGTGTGATTGCCGCAACAGTTGATGATGAGATTATTTTTATAGTTAGTGGACAAGAATTTACTATTGATGCTACAGACCCACTTAATGCTATTACAGGATTTGACGTTATCAAAAAAGGTACTACAATGGTAAACACGTTAGATGCAACAAACGGTGTTACATCAACTAATCATTATTATTGGGGTACATCTTCAAATGCTTTAAAACTTGGCGGATTAAGTGCGAGTAGTTTTGTACAAAGTACACCAGGAACAGCAACTACATTTAGTGATATTGTAAGATTTCCTGATGCAGGTATTACAATCGGTGACCAAAACGATTTACATGTTTATATTGAAAATGGTAATCAAGGTGTTATTGCTAATGAAGTTGGTACAAACAATATAATTAGATTTAAAACAAGTAATGCAAATAGCGTACAAACTAATAGTGCTATTATTCAGTCAACAGGTATTAATCCAGGTTCAACAAGCACATACACATTAGGATCAAGTATTGCTAAATGGTCAAACGTTTATGCAGATAACTTCCAAGGTAATGCGTCAAGTGCAAGTGCAATTAAATTTAGTAGTGCAGATTATGCAGGCGATACAAGTGCTATTGCAAACACAACAGCATTACGTGATAGTAGTGGTGATTTACATGCTAACTTTTTTAGAGGAACAGCAACTCAAGCACAATATGCTGATTTAGCAGAAAACTATGAAACAGAAGAACATCAGCCAGTTGGTACAGTAATGGCAGTTGGTGGAGGAAAAGAAGTTCGCCCAGCAAAAGTAAGCGATTTTGCAATTGGTGTTATATCTGAAAATCCAGCATACTTAATGAATAGCATGTCCCCAGGACAGGCAGTTGCACTCAAAGGGCGTGTACCTGTAAGAATAAAAGGTCCAGTTTCAAAAGGACAAGCAGTTTATGCATGGCAAGACGGTGTTGCTTCAACTATTGCAAGTAATGGATTAGTTGGCGTAGCATTAGAGTCTAGTACTTCTGATACTGAAAAGTTAATAGAGTGTGTTTTAAAAGTATAAATATTAAAACACGTACATAAAGGAAGTAAGCATGGCAATTGGCGATTTAATTACAGCCGCAAGATACAATAACGCACAAGGCCGAGTAAGTGCTATTCTAGGAAACGGATCATTAAACGAAGGTTACGGCCAAACAGTAACTAGTTCACAAGTATCAAGTAATGTTATTATAAATTCAACTCATGTAAACGCTATGTTTACAGATTTAAAGAATATTTTTGTTCATCAAACAGGCGGTAATCCCAATTCCATTGCAGAAGTAGAAGTAGGTGATGCAGTCGCTGAAGATACTAGTGGAGTAGATACAAAAGAAGGTTTCAAAGATTACGAAGATTTTATTAGTATAATAGAAACGCCTAGTAATAGATTTAGAATAGCGGCCGCACAAAGTAGTACACTTAATAATGCGGAAGTTAATCAAAGACGCAATCAGTGGACAGCCCCAATTGACTGCGAGTTTATAGTATCATTTACAAGTGCAGATACACGTAGACATTTTTTTAATTCAGGTGGTTCACTTACATTTATTAGTTCTCTAAGTGGAACACCAACTAGTGGTGATAGTGTTGCAAAAAGTCAAGACTGGGCATCTATTCTTGGTAATGCAGGAACTGTTAGTTTAAATTACGAAGCAACAACAACATCCGGATCTGGAGTTGTACAAAGTATTGGTAATTATGACTTAACTACGTCTTACCAAGAAGTTTATAGAAAATCAGCAACAGGAGTATATGGAAATAATAATTATATTCTTTATGCTAAGGCGCCTACTAGTTCTACTATACATGTTAAATATGAATTTTTTGACCATAACCCAGGCGGTTTTAAAATTGATGAACCGGTACAAGGATTATTAGAAGCCAAAATAGGATTTGTTAGAGCGAGTGGATCATTTGTTGATGTTTCGGCTCCAGCATTTTCGGCTATTAATTCTCTTTGACATAATTAATAAAGTATAGTATAATATTACTATACGTTTGAAGGAGAGTAATACATGGCTGTTGGCGATATTATCACAGCAACTAGATATAATGCACTACAATCAAGAGTTGAAAGTATTCTTGGTATAGGTGCAGGTACCGAAGGTTATAATAATACTACATCAAGTAATCAGGTACCGGTTGGAGATTTAGTTACAGCCTCTCATCTTAATCAACTTTTTACAGATATTGATCAGATTGCTAGACATCAAACTAATCAAGCATCGGGATTAATTGCACAAGCACTTATTGGTGATCTTATTGCAGATCAAACTAGTGATAATCCATCTGGTACGCTAAAAGGATTTACTGACTACGAAACTTCAATGAATACTTTAGAAAGTGATCCTAATAGATTCAGACTTTCAGCATTACAAAGTACTACAGGAAGTAATTCAGCATCATCACAATATACAGCAAATTGGAATCAAAACTTAAATGCTTATTTTAGAGTAGCATGGCCTAATTCAAATGCACGTAGAGGATATTTTAATTCTGGAGGAACAATTACATTTGTAAGTAGTTTATCTAGTTCTGCAAGTGGTGGTAACATTGCTAAAACAAATGACTGGTCAACTATGCTATCAAATGCTGGTACAGTTAGTTTTAATTATAATACAACTGTAACAAGTAATAGCGGAACAGGTGCGGCAATTGGTAATTTTCAACTTACTTCATCTGAACAGCAAATTTTTAGAAAAACCGGTAGTGGTGTATATGCTGATAATAACTATTTTATTCGAGCAAGAGAAATTAATACTTCAACTATTGAATTCCGTATTAATATGAACGAAGCAGATACAGGACAAGGTTTTGGTAAAGCACCAGCACCAGTTGACGAACTTGTACAAGGCACTTTAACAACAAGTTTAGGCTTTAAAAGAGCAAGCGGCGTTTATGTTGATTCTCCAGTGCCCACATTTACTGTACAATCTGCTTATTCTGGCAGTTAACACTTGACTTTCTAGCAGTTTTGCCGTATAATAGTAATTATATGGAGAGATTATGGACCAACGTCTAAAAAAAGCATTAGAACATGCAGATTATGTTACTACATTTAAGAATCAAAAGCGTATGTTACAAGCAACATACAATAAAGAATGTACAGTTTATTACTGTGGCGGACAATTTACTGCGTCGAGAGAATATATTACAAGTGTATCAACAATAAAATGTGATATTTTTGTTGATAACAATCAAACTCCTATTGAGATATTAGATAAGAAAGATTTTTATAATACCCTTACAGAAGCATATACAAATGCAACTGAAAAGTATTATAGTGAATACCAAAATTTAGTTCAAAGTGAAAGAACTGTTCAAGGAATTCTTAATGTCTAAAGGCATTCTCGTACATGCATTTAATAATGAAGAAATAGATTATGTAAAGCAGGCTTATATGATTGCTGAACGTGCTAAAAAATATCTTAATCTCCCTACAAGTATTATTACTGACAGTAAAATAGATGAAGATATATTTGAGCATGTAATACATTTTAATACTCCGCAAAATTATACTAAAAAATTATATAATAATGGTAACAATGGTACACATCTTACATTTAAAAATAATGCAAGAGTGCTAAGTTATGATCTTACTCCATATGATCAAACTTTAATGATTGATACTGATATTATTATCTGTGATAGTACTTATAAACATTGTTTTGAGCAAAACAATCCGCTATTAATGTATAATGAAGCATATCACTTAGGACAGAATCTTGACTATAGGCAGTTTAATAAAATTAGTGATTCAAGTATAGACTTTTACTGGGCCACTTGTGTATATTTTGTAAAATGTAAACAAAACAAAATATTTTTTGATCTCTTACAACATATTGAAGAACAATGGCCGCACTATAGAATGTTGTATCAAATAACTCAAAGCACTTACCGTAATGATTTTGCATTTAGTATTGCTACACATATTATGAATGGACATAGCAAAGGAAACTTTGTTGGTAAAATGCCAGGCAAACTATACTATACAATAGATAAAGATACATTACATAAAATAAACAACGATGAACTTACATTTATTATAGATGATAACCCAATTAAAACAAAAGCAATAACTGTACATGCTATGAACAAATACAGTTTAGAGGAAATATTATGACGCAAGGTATTTTAATTTTTGCACAGAATAATACAACTGATGATTACGTAAAACAAGCATATCTGTGTGCGTTAAGCGGCATGCACAGTGGTAATAAACATTTTACTCTTGTAACTGATAAAGAAGTTGATGAAAAAACAGCCTTTATATTTGATAAAGTAATTGTGTTAAAACATGACCAAGCCAAGTCTAGTGAATGGAAAATAGAAAATAGATGGAAAGCATTTAATCTCAGTCCGTACAAAGAAACTATTGTAGTTGACAGTGATATATTATTTTTAGATAAAATAGATTGGAAATTATTTAAAAAACAAGATTTATATTTTACACAAAATCCAACAACATATAGACAAGAACCTATTAACGATACGTATTACAGAAAAGTATTCCATCAAAATTATTTGTTTAACATATATACAGGACTTTATTATTTTAAAAAAACAAAAAGAGTAGCACACTTTTTTGGATTATTAGAAACTGTAATAAGTAATTGGGGAGATTTTTATGAAGTATTCTGTACAGAGTTCAAACCAAAGCATTGTAGTATTGATGTATGTGTGTCTATTGTTCTTGAACTTATGGAATATGACAATTTTCAAGATGTAGACTTAATTAATTTTGTACATATGAAACTACATGCACAAAATTGGGTAGACACTAGTGAACATTGGCAAGAAAAAGTTGATTGGTATTTTAATAACGGACTTAAAATTGGAAACCACCAACAACACGGAGTTTTTCATTATACTGAAAAAGACTTCTGTGATAAAATTTTAGCAAGGTATGAAGAATGTATTGGTTAATATTTGATAAAGATACAAGTAAAGTAAATGGCTTACAAAATTATTTGCCAGATACTGAATATTGTTTAGAAGTTAATGAAGATCAATACGTTGACTTTATTGAAAATCCTGATAAAAAAGAAAACTATATTGTTAAGTACGATCTTGCACAACAAAAATATTTGTTATTAGAATATGAACAACCTAAATTTAATTATGATATAAAAGATATCATTTATCATGTACCTAAACAAGATCATGCAGAGTGTATGATAGCACGTAATATTGAATGGCAACAATGGAAAATTACTGTCAACATAGAAAAGCAACTGTTGTTAGATCCACAACAGTTATGTAAGTTTAGTATTACAAAGTATAATGATCCTCATTTACTAATTAGAACCTTTAGTGCAACTGTAGAACAAATTGCAAAAGGACACATTGTCAGGTTTGACTATGACGACGAAGAGGGTGATGTAAGTATATATACGCCAAAGATCTTTAACACATACGGATTTATAAATGAAACAATTTAAAGTTTTAGACTACGATATTATATATTTGTCGTATGATGAGCCAAATGCAGAAGAAAATTATACAAACTTATTGACAAAAGTTCCGTGGGCAAAGCGTGTGCATGGTGTAGAAGGTTCTGATGCGGCACATAAAGCATGTGCAGAACTAAGCGAAACAGACCGTTTCATTACAATCGACGGCGATAATCAAATTGATGAGCAGTTTTTAAATCAAACAATTAATTTTCAAGACGGAGTTGATTTAACTAGACATGTAGTTAGTTGGACTGCTGATAATATTATTAATGGACTACGTTATGGCAACGGTGGTATAAAATGTTGGGATAAAAATACAGTCCTAAAAATGAAAACACACGAAAATGCTGATCCAGAAAATATTGCGGCAGGAATTGATTTTTGTTGGGATTTAGAATATATTCAAATTAATAGTTTAATGAGTACAGTATATAACAATGCAAATCCTCAGCAAGCGTGGCGTGCAGGGTTTCGTGAAGGCGTTAAAATGTCGCTTATTGAAGGAATGAAACCAGCAAAAGATGAACTTATTGGCAACCATTGGAAAAATTTAGAGCGTTTGTACATATGGTGCATGACTGGTGCTGATGTTGAAAATGGCCTTTGGGCAATATATGGTGCAAGAGAAGGACTGTACAAAACAATGTGTACAGACTGGGATTACGTTAATGTTCGTGACTTTGAATACTTGAATAAATTATGGAAAGATAAAGTACAAGACGAAAGCGACTTATTAGAAGCAATTAAAGATTACGGTGAAAGATTAAAAGAACAGTTGGATATTCCTATTGCTATAACACCCTTAGACGCTCAACAGAGCAAGTTCTTTAAAAGTACATACCGCAACCCCCCAAGACCAGAACATCCTTATATACGTACTTCTACAACACAATTTAATACTTTTTCATCACAGTTTAAATCACTTAATACTTTTTCATCACAGGTTAAACCAACTGTTGCTGAACCTAAACAACTTAAATTAGAATATGATATTGTAATGATATCTTATGATGAAGTAAATGCAGATGAAAACTTTGACAAATTGAAAACACGTTTTCCAAAAGCACAACGTATACATGGTGTTAGAGGAATACACCAAGCACACATTGCCGCGGCAAATATTTGTTCAACAGAAATGTTTTGGATTGTAGACGGTGATGCTGTTATTGCAGATGATTTTAATTTTGATTATGTAGTAGAAGATAATAAAGCAGTACATGTATGGCGTAGTCAAAATCCTATTAACGATTTAGTATATGGGTATGGAGGTGTAAAATTATTTCCTACACAAATGACACGTGATATGGATACTAGTCGTCCAGATATGACTACAAGTATTAGTGATAGATTCAAGAAGATGGAAAAAATATCTTGTGTTACAGGATTTAATTCAAGCGAATTTAGTGCATGGCGTAGTGCATTTAGAGAATGTGCTAAACTAAGTTCTAAAATTATTGACAGACAAAAAGAGGATGAAACAAATGAAAGATTACGAATTTGGACAACAGTGGGAAAAGACCGACCCTTCGGCGAGTTTGCTATTAAAGGTGCTATTGCTGGTAGGGAGTACGGGCTTTCTGATGGCGCTGATCTTAGACTAATTAATGATTTTAATTGGTTGTATGAACAGTTTACAGAAATTACAGATACTACTGAGGAATGGCAAAAACCGCACAACGATGATGATACAACTGAAGTAACTCCAGTAACTGAAGTATCACAACCAGTTGAAATAGTTAAACCAAAAGAAGTACAGATTGATAGTAGTTGGAAGCAAACAGTACCATTTAAACAAGACGATCCGTTACCGCCAAGAGATAATTTTATTGTCGATTTGTTAGATAGGTTTGAAATACTATATGGAGATAAAGTTTCAAATCTAAGACGTTTTTACAATGACGGTCATATGTTAGATATTTTACGTATAATTGGTAATGATGATTTACGTAGATTTGTTCAAGAACGCAATTATCATAGTCTATTTAGATATTTAGAATCTAAAGGTATCGAGATAGATGACGAACGTAAAATGTATATTGAAAAAAACGTACACAGTTTATTTAGATTGTTAGGCGAAGAACATGAAGATTTACGTAAAGCAGTTGTAGAAGATAATGTGCATAGTCTGTTTAGACTAGTAGGCGAAGATCACGAAGAATTAAGGAAGGTAGTTGCTGAAGAAAACTTACATAGTTT
>Ga0209535_1000731_pt1 | contig 23112 bp, 43 predicted proteins | sample LinPmetageLP28_FD_184041 | JGI IMG/M metagenome (GOLD analysis project Ga0209535, IMG submission 184041) | Marine viral communities from the Pacific Ocean - LP-28 (SPAdes) (version 2) | ecosystem: Environmental > Aquatic > Marine > Oceanic | place: Pacific Ocean | collected 2009-08-22
TTTCTCAAGATAATGCTACAGGCACAAGTCCTGTTGTTTACCCTATAACTTCTTATGGAGACTTTAACCCTACAGGAATAATAAAAACAATACAGCTTTTAAAAACAGCTTTTGATGCAGGTCAAGCAGGAACAACTGCTTCCTCTGTAGGTTATGTAGGTTCAGTTACAAATGCAAATAGATATGACACTCCTGAACCTGTGGTAGATTGGAGACCTTGTTTATGGGTTTATGATGTTTTTAAAGAAATTTTTACTCAAGCAGGGTATGTGGTTTCTTCAGTTTTTGTTGAAAGTGATATGTTTAAAAGATTATTGTTTGCTTTGCCAAATTTTAAATATAATAATGCCTCTCAAAGATATGATTCAAACTCTTTAGAGGGTACTTTTAGGAAAACTAAAGACGATAGCACTAATACAGGAGGATTAATAAAAACTTTTAATTTTTCACAAACTGATACAGTAACAAAAAACCAAGGATTTTTATTTAATGTAGGTCAGGGAGAAACTTTTCTTCCTACTTTAAACACATCTAGTTTTACTTCAGGTGGAGTTTATACTATACCTGAATTTGGATTTTATAATATTAATTTATTAAGAATAGGTTTTATATATAAAAACCCTGTGTTTACAAATGCTAGCAAAATAGAAATAATACAAACTAATTTAAGAATTTTAGTTAAAACTGTTGGAGAAAATCATTTTAGAATATTAGCTCAAACAGACAACACTCCATCTGTTGAAATGTTAGAAAGTGATACAACAACGCATACAGGTAGGTATTATTTTGCTAATAATATTAATGACGAAACTAGATATTTTTTAAATAAAGGAGATATTGTAAGAACACAACTAAGAGTAAAATATACTACTTCTAGAAAATCAGCAAGCTCTTTTTCTTCTTCTTTTGATGTTGATTTATATGGCTCTCAAGAAATTACAGTCAATAGTCCTACAGACAACATAACTAACGGAAGGTATGATATAAAACTTCAACCTGAATTTGTTGCTTACGGTCAAACGTATGACATAAAAGAAGTTATTAATGAAGAGTATAAACAAATAGATTTTATAAAAGGCGTTGCTCATTCTTTTAATTTACAATTTACAACTAATGAAGATAGCAGGACAATATTTATTGAGCCTTTTGATAGTTTTTATAAGCCTTTAGCAGATTCTGATGATTGGACTTATAAAGTAGACAGAAGTAAAGAATATACAGATAATTGGATTAAATCTTCTTTAAGCAGAGATATAGTTTTTAAATACAAATCTGACAATAAAGATTATAAGGTAAATCAAAGAGGGGTTAGTTATTTCAAAGAAATAGAAGACGAATATCCTTATTGGGAAACTTTGCCTAATACTTTTGAAAAAGGAACTACTACTTTTGAAAATCCTTTTTTTGCAGGAACTTTTAATGCAGGAGACAAAGACATTACAAGCAGTTCTAGCGCCCCACCTTATATTGCTTGTTTATGGGAAGAATTACAAAATGGAGGCTTTATATCTCCTAATGATTTAGCTCGTCCAAGCAAAGGAAATGATTTTCTACCAAGATTATTATATTGGAAAAAATATAGCCCTGATTTATCTTCTAATCCTCAAGCTGTATGTCAAAAATTTGCTGTAGTACAAACTTGGGAAACTGATACGACAGGTATTTTTGCAGACCAAAATGCTTCAGGTGTTATATCTACTTCTTTTCCTCAAGCAACATCTATAAATAGAGATGATACCTTATCTCCTGTATTGTCTTACGGTAATGTTTGGGTTAGAGACTATGATGATGCACAAAATTCATATAGCGCTTATAGTGTAGGCACAGGTCTTTACGATACATACTATAAGTCAATGGTTAGTATGATTAAAGAAAATCCAAGAGTAAGAAATATTTTTATAAATCTTAAAACAAAAGATATTATTAATTTAGATTTAAGAAGATTAATATATATTGATGGTGCTTATTGGAGAATTAATAAAATAAATAATTTTTCTCCTCTTAATAACGAAGCAACTAAAGTAGAGCTTGTTAAATGGGTAGAATATGCAGGGTTTGTTCCTGATGTGCCTGTTTTAAATTCTAGTGATGGTAGTTGGAATAATTCTACATCAATTTACACAACTTTATAATGGCAGAACAAAACAATCAAATAAGTAACGGCGGAGTAGCAAATGTAAGCGGGCTAACTGTATATATGACAATTACAATAGGAACTGATGAGTTTTTAATTCCTATAACTGCAGAAGACGTATATGGAAACTCGCATGAAGTTTTAAGGAGAAGCGTAAACAACATAATACCTGACGACGAATAATGAACATATCAAAAAAAATAATTAAAGGTTTAAAGTCTTTAGGCAATAGATATATAGTAGCTTTGCAGAAAGAATTAACATTTCAAAGGCATGTAGCCACTGCTAGTTTACGAGATTCTTTTAAGTCTAAAATAAGTGAAATTTCAGGTAATGTATATTTAGAAATAGTTTCTAGTTCTTCTTATATGTGGACTGTTAATGATGGCGCTACTATGGGTGTTAATGTTACTCCTGCTCAAATAGAAAAATGGGCTATACAAAAAGGTATAGATGTCGGAGATTCAGATGCTTTAAATAGATTTAGTTTAAATGTTGCTAATGAATTACAAGGTAGATATCCAACTGATGGAGGACTATTAGTTGCCCCTAGAAGATTAAAATTTATAGATTTTGCTTTTGCTTCAGTTAATGAGTCTGATGTTATTAGTAATATTGAAAATGACATAATAAAAACTATAGAAGCAGATATTGCTTCAGGGTTATCTAATAGTGCAATAGAGGTTAAAATATAAAAATATGACAAAAAAAATAGCAATAGAAGTAGAAATCAAAAATATTAAAAAAATTGCTGATTTAAAACAAGAACTAAAAGAATTAAGAAAAGAACAAAAACAACAAGAAGCAAGTTCTAAAACAGGTCAATTTCAGTCTAAAAAAAATGCAAAAGCTTATAAAGAAAGAGCTATAGCAATTAGAAAAACTTCAAAAGAGTTAAGAGATTTAAATAAAAATATGGCAGGTACTAATAGTGCTACCAAAAAAGTTACAAAATCTAGCAACTCAATGGCTAAACAATTTGTAAAAGGTGCTGCTGCTATTGGTATTATTGTTACTGCTTTTAGAACTGTTAGTAGGGTTGTTTCTTCTATTGTAGGTACTTTTACTGAGTTTGAATTTGTTATGGCTAAAGTAAATGCTATTTCAGGAGCTACAGAAAAAGAATTTGCTGCTTTAACAGCTTCAGCAGAAGAATTAGGTAGAACAACTTTCTTTACCGCTGAACAAGTTGGACAATTACAATTAAACTTTTCTAAATTAGGGTTTAGTGCAGACGAAATAATGCAGGCACAAAAAGCTACTCTTGATTTAGCAACTGCAACAGGTAGTGATTTAGCTAGAAGCGCTACAGTAGCCGCTTCTGCTATTAGAGGTTTTGGTTTAGATGCAAGCGAAACACAAAGAGTTGTAGATGTTATGGCTGTAGCTTTTTCTACTTCTGCTCTTGATATAGAAAAGTTTCAAACATCTATGACAAAGGTTGCTCCTATTGCTAAAGCGGCAGGGTTTTCTATAGAAGATACTACAACAATAATGGCAAAATTATCTGACGCAGGTATTGAAGCTTCTATTGCGGGTACATCTTTAAGAAATATTTTGCTAAAAATGCAAGACCCTTCTTCTGATTTATCTAAATCATTTGGTATGACCATACATTCTTTAGATGAGCTTATTCCTGCTATGAGAAACTTTAGCAAGGAAGGTGGTAGCATGGCTGATGTTTTGGGGGTTGTAGATTTAAGACAAGCTGCAGCTTTTGAACTTATGTTAGCTAATGTAGATATATTAAAAGATTATAGAAATAGTTTAAAAGAATCAGGAGGCGAAGCAGCTAGAATGGCTGCAATCGTTGGAGACACTTTACAAGGTTCTTTTTTAAGGTTAAAATCTGCAACTGAAGGTCTTGCAATTGCTATAATGAAAGATTTTAATGAGGGATTACAAAAAACTACTGAAACACTAGCAAAATTTGGTAATTTTTTATCTGAAAATAGTAAAACGATTACAAGATTAATAAGTCTTGTTTCGCTTCTTACAAAAGGTTTTCTTGTGGGTTTGGCGGCTTTAAAACTTACTACAGTAGCAACTAAAATACAAAGTTTAGCAACCTTGGCTCTTGCTTTAGCTACAGGCAAGGCAGATTTTGCAACAAAAAGACTTATTGTTAGTATGAAAACTTTAAGAGGCGCAATAGCTAGAACAGGATTAGGAGTTTTTGTGGTTTTGTTAGGAGATGTTCTTATGAATTTATTAGATAATACAGAGGCTACTGACGATTTAACTGAATCTACAAAAAAACTATCAAAAGAAAAAAGTAAAATAAACGAATTATTAAGCAGAGAGATAGCAGACACTAAATTAGTTTCTGATTTAAACATAAAAGCTTATCAAGATGAGTTAATAAGAAGTAAGCTTAGAAAAGAAAAAGCTGAAGATGAGATTAAGACTAGCAATAAAAGATTTTATGCAAATCAAAACACAATAAATCAAGAAAAAAAATTACAAGACAGATTATTAGAAGGAATTAGACTAGAAAAAAAATATCAAGGAGATAGAAAAAAATCTATTGACCAACAAAAAGCTTTAGAATCAGATTTATTATATCAATTAGAGCAAGAATTAAAACTAATTAGAGAAAGACCTGCAGCTTCAAAGCAAGACCAAAAAGATAAAAATATTGAAATTAAACAAATTGAAGATAAAATAAGAGTTTTACAAAATCTTGGAATAGAAGAAGAAAAAGCAAGAAAATTATCTGATAAGTATTTGCCTATGGGCGAAGATGAAGCGACAAAAAAACAATTAGAGCAGCAAGAATTGTTAGAAAAAAATCAATTAGAACTTAGTGAGAAATATTTTTCTTTACAAGAAGAAAAAGCAAAGCAACGTCTTGAAATGTTTAAAGCTTTTTCTGATAGTATTTTTTCTATTATTGGTAATAATGCACAAAAAAGAGCCGAAAGAGAAGCTAAAGAGTTAGAAGAAAGAAAAGAGTCTGGAGTAATAACTCAAGAACAATATGAAGCTCAATTATTACAAGTTCAAAAGAAAGCTTTTGAAAGAAAAAAAAGAATGGATATTGCGCAAGCTATAGTAAATGGCGCTTTAGCTATGACTAAAACTGCAGCTAATGTAGGTTTTCCTTTAGTGTTTTCTTTTTCTCCTTTTATTGCCGCTATGACAGCAGCACAGATTGCAGTAATTGCATCACAAAAATTTGCCAAAGGAGGTATGATAGAAAAGTTTGCTAATGGAGGCATGGTGGTTGGTAAATCACACGCACAAGGTGGAGAGAAGTTTGCGGTAGGAGGCAGAGTTGCAGAGTTAGAAGGTGGAGAGGCTGTAATTAATAAACGAAGTACAGCTATGTTTAAAGGTCAATTATCAGCTATGAACGCAGCAGGAGGTGGAGTTAAGTTTGCTGATGGTGGATTAATGAATATGCCTTCTTTTGCTCAATCACAATTTAGTGCAATAGGTCAACAAAATATGATGGGTGCTGTAAATCAAAATAGTAAAGTAGTAGTGGTTGAGGCTGACATAACAAACAGTCAAAATACTGTAAATTTAATAGAGGCGGAAGCCACATTTTAAAAATATAAACATATGTTTGTTAGTAAAAAAGTAAAACAAGATAGGTTAGATACCTGTAAAAAATGCGATTTTTATAGAAACTTTGCAATGCTTAGATTTCCTAGATGGAGTAAAGGAGCAAGATGTGGTAAGTGTACTTGCTTTATAGATGCGAAAGCTACTTTGTCTAAAGAGTATTTAGGTGTTTGCCCTTTAAATAAATGGGAAGAATGACAATACAAATAATAGCTGATAAAGTTACTGAAGAAAACAAAGTAAAAATTATTGAAGCAATAAAGCAAAATAATATTTCAATAGAACAAAATGGTAAATATAGTTCCAATGGCTTACAAATTTTATTTAATGAATGGCACAGACATTTTCCTCACATAAAACAACAACTAGGCTGTATAGGTTGCAGAAAAGCTGTAACTAAATTTTGGAATAACGTAAATAACATTTGGAAGTCTAACAACTAATATGGCGTCAAGACAAAATAAAGTAGATGTTGTTTTAGAATATATAGATATTGCCGAAGTTGAAATTTTAAAAAGATGGCACGACCCTACTGTAAAAGATATTTTAAGACATCTTATAGAAAAAGGAATAGTTGAGCCAAAACGCTTAAGAAATTATATGATTATATATGATTTTGATTGTATGTTAAGAAAAAACGAAGGCAACAGAACTTATACTTTTATGGATTTGTCTATAAAATATGACATTTCTGAAAGACAAGCTCAAAGCATTGTTTACAAAGAAAGAAACAAAGAGGTTGTTACTAAAAACATACTCATCTAAATTTATTCCTGAAACTGCGTAACTTTGTCATAACATAAAAATAATTTTGTGTTTATGAATAAAAATTGGTTTAACATTAAGGCAGAGTCTTCTAACAAGATTGCTGACATATATATATTTGATGAAATAGGCGCATATGGAGTAACGGCTCAAGGATTTATTGAAGAAATAAAAGCCTTTAAAGATGTTCCAATGAACCTTCATATAAATTGTGTAGGAGGCGATGTATTTGAGGGAATGGCTATCTATAATGTTCTACGAAAAAGAACAGCAAAAACTACAATATACATAGAAGGAATAGCTGCAAGCATGGGAAGTGTAATTGCACTAGCAGGAGATGAGGTTATAATGGCTGAAAACTCTTTGTTTATGATACACAATGCTTGGGGTGGTGCAATGGGAGAAGCTAGTGAAATGAGAAAGACTGCAGCTCTATTAGAAAAAATTAGTGGAGAAATTGCTGATATTTACATAAAAAAAACAAGATTACCTTATAATAAGGTACAAGAAATGATGGACGAAGAAACTTGGTTAAGTGCTGATGAAGCTTTTAATTTAGGATTTATTGACTCTATCTCTGACGCTATAAAAGTAGCGGCTAAATATGACGTTTCTAAGTTTAAAAATATAACAGACAAGGAAATTCAAAATAAACTAAGTGTTAATTTAAAAAGTAAAAAAATGACTGAAGAATTGAAAAGTTGGTTTAACGCTAAAGTTGACGAAATCATTGCTAAAGTAAAAAATAGTAATGAGTCTGAAACTGCTGACGTTAAAGAGGTAGAGGTAATGATGGCTGATGACAAAGAAGTTTCTGAGAAACTTTCTGCATTTGAAGCTAAAGTTACTGAGCTTGATAGTTTTGTTGCTGAATTGGGTGGAGAAAAAGAAACTCTTACTCAAGAAGTAGAAAGACTAAATGCTTTATTAAGTAAAGCTGATGCAAAGGGTACAGAAATTTCTACTGACGGAGACCCTGCAGTAATAGAAAACAAAGTAGAAAGCAAAGAAAATAAATTTTTCTCTGCATTAGCAAATAAATTAAAATAATTATAAATTAAAAAATAAAAAAAAATGGCAGTAGGAGATATAGCTTTAGACGGCTTAGGAGCAACTTACCAAGGTACTTATGCTTCAAAAATTTTATTAGAACCAATGTTTCGTTCTGATGATATTATGAGAAATTACACAGTTTACCCTAATGTAAAATATAAACAAAATTTAATGTTAGCACCTAAATTATCAGGTATAACTGCATTAAACACAGGTTGTTCAGCAACAAATACTTGCGACCCTGCAGGATTTACTGTAGCACCAAAAGTAATTACAGTATCTAATGTATCGGTTAAACAACAACAATGTTGGGACGAGTTTAAAGACCAATTTATTGTTGAGTCTTATAAGAATGGATTAAATATGCCTGACTTAACAGGAACTCAGTTAGCAGATGTAATTATTAACAGAGTAAGACACGGAATCCAATCAGATGTTGTAAGAAATATGTGGGCAGGAAATACTGCTGCAGCAGTAGCTGATTGTACTTACACTTGGGCAGATGGATTATGGAAAACTATGTCAGCAGGTGGAGCAATTAATGGAACACAAATGAATGAGGTTACTGCAGCTACTACAGCAGCAGCAAACTTAATTGCAGTTGGTGCTGTTATATCTTCTTCAGATGCAGTTACTCTTTTAACTAATGTATTTGATGGTGCTTCAGCAGAATTACAACAAATTCCTGCATCAGAAAAAAGAATGTTTGTAACTCCAAACATCTATAACGCTTACTATGGTGCTTTAACAGCAGTTGCAGTAGCGGGTGCAGTTGACTATGGACATTCAGAAGCTCAATCAGGTGTTAATTATGCAAGATTAAGTTTTAGAGGTGTTGAATTAGTACCTATGTATGAGTGGGACGTAGCTTTAACAGCTTTAACAGGCGCTGATTTACCTGCACTATTTACTTGTGCTACAGCAGGAATTCAAGCAACTCAAGGTTGTATCTATGCTGCTAAAGACAATTTAATTATTGGCTCTAATGTAACTGACCCTGATACACAGCTAAAAATGTTTTATGATGAAGTTTCTGACAATATGTATATCCGTTCTAACTTTACAATGGGTTATCAATATGGATTTAACTCTCTAGTAAATGGAGCTTGTTTAGTATAATTATTAACTTTAAAAATAAAACAAAATGGCAATAGATTCAGGATTAATAGTAGACTGTGCTGATTTACAAGCGGTAGGTGGGATAAAACAAATAGTTATATCTGACATTGCAAATGTATCTGCAATTTTACCCGCAACATCAAATAATCATACTATAACAAGTTTAGTATCAAGTGCTTGGGCAAGGTTTGAGTTTAAAGACCAAACTGCAGCTTTAGCAATTAATGCTACAAAAGAAAACGGCACTACCTCTTATGAGTGTGGTTTAAGTTTTCATGTTCCTAACATTGATGCAGCTCGTATGACTGCTTTAACTACTCTATCAACAGGGTGTCCTGTTGCTGTAGTCCAAATGAATAGTGGTAAAATGCTTGTAGTAGGCTTTACTTATTTATATCAAAATACGGCGGCAGGAGCAACTTTTTGGAAAAGAAACCAAACTACAGCTAACCTTACAGCAATGGAAGGTGGAACAGGTGCGGCTTACCAAGATGAAAATGGTATTACTGTTACTTTAACAGCAGTTCAATATGAGCTGCCTTATGAGTATAGTGGTGCTATAACAGTAGCTGCTGATGGTTTATCAGCAACTTTAATTTAAACAAGTAATTTAGATAAAGCAGGGAGTTATTAAAGACTCCCTGCTAATATCTTTTTAATTATGTGTGATTGTGATAAAATAAATATATTATCTTTACCTTCACATTTAAAAATATATACTATTATGGCAAAATATAAAATAAAAAAAGAATACGAAGAATTAAGCTCTGAAGTAGGAAATTTTGGTAAAGTTTTGTGGAGTGAAGCAACTCAAGAAGTTTTGTCTTATCTCTATGAAGAAAGAGAAATGAAGTCTATAATTACTAAAATATCGTCTAATGAAGAAAGCAGCGCAAAAAAAACAAAGTCAATTAAGAAAGACGACTAAAAAAAGTAATACATTTGAGTTTGGAGTTTTTGATTTAGCTATTCCACCAAATATTACTGAACCAAAAAACTTAAATAATATCTCTACTAAATGGGTTCCATTTGGTACTGATAATTTATTTCCTCAATATTTAGCAGAATTAAAAAGAAAATCTTCAACGCATAGAAGCGTTTTAGCGCAAAAAACTGTATTTACAAGTGGGGCAAAATTTGTTTGTTCTAACGATTCTTTAAGAGAGTTTATAGAAGATGTAAATGCAGACCAAGAATCATTAAGAGATATATTTAAAAAATTAGCAGACGATTATTATACGTTTGGTAATGCTTACATGGAGTGTGTAAAATATGATGGTGGTGTAAACTTATATCATTTAGACGCTACAACAGTACGAATGTCTAAAAGCAAGAAAGAAGTTTATGTAAATTCTGATTGGTGTAAGTATTGGAACAATGAAGACAAAATGTATAGGCTTCCTATATATCCTAGAGTTGCTCACAATAAATTTGTTATACATTTTAAAGATTATGAGCCTACATTTAATTTTTATGGCTTACCTGATTACGTTGCTGCATTAGAACATATTGCTGTAGATTACGAAATTGGTAAATGGAATCATACTAAGTTTTTAAATGGCTTTCAACCTTCAGCCATTGTAGAAATAAATGGAGATATGGGCGAAGAAGAAGCTCAAAAAATGGTTAAAGAAGCACAAAAGAAATTTGTAGGAGAAGGAAATAATGGTAAAATATTATTTATAGTAAAAAATGGAGATACATCTCCTGCTAATGTTCAGATTATAAAAGACGACCAAGAAGGTAGTTGGATAGATTTACAACAAATTACAGACCAAAACATCATTACGGCTAACAGATGGCAACCGTCTCTTTCAGGTATTGTTAGCTCGGGTAAAATGAATAACACAGGTAGTGAAATTAGAATAGCTTATGACCTTGTAATGACTACTGTAATTAGAGATACATCAGAACTTATTTTAAATGGAATTAGAACGGTACTTTATAATGAAATGGGGTATGACCCTAAAGATTTAAAAATTCATTATGAGCCGCCAATATCTTACGCAAATGATGTAGACATCAGAGAGGTACTAACTATTAACGAGCAAAGAATGTTAATAGATGAAGATTTGCCTATGCTAGAAGATGGCGATATGTTTGTTGCAGATAGAGAAGTTATAGTTGTTGAAAAAGATGAAGACGGAGATGGTAAAATAGATGAGTCAAAAGAAATAACAGTAAAGCAATAAAATGGGAAATACTAAACAATATACTACATTAGTTTCAGCAGGAGAAGTAATTGAAAAAACATTTACTAATAAAAATACAGACCCTGTTTTAGTTTCTGAAAATACTATTGTTCTTTCAGAGCTTGCTCATTTAAGACCATTGCTTGGAGAAAAATTTTATGCAGAATTAAAATTACAACACGATAACGGAACTTTAACTGCTGCTAATCAAACTTTTATGACTTATTATCTTGAAGATACTCTTTGTTGGTATGTTAGATTTGAGGTTGTAAACGATATTATGAGCAATATCACTTCTAGTGGCGTAGTTCACAATGTAGATGAGTTTTCAAGAATTATAACTCCTAACGATTATAATACTTTTAAGCAAGACACATATAGAAAGGCAGAGATATTTGCTAATGATATGATGGATTTTTTAAAAGGAGCAGACCAAGCGGGTCTATACCCTACGTTTAATTCTAACAAGCCTAAAAGTTTAAGCAATACATATAAAAATCACGGAATGATATTTTATGACAGTATATATGGCTATAATGGAATAGAAGGCTGTATGAGTTGCGGAACTTCATATGTTAATGGAAATGAATGTAATTGTGGTTGTACTGAATGTTAAAAATAAATAAATTATGGCAGCAAACGAACATAAAAATTTAACTGATGTTAACAGACATAATCCAAAAGGGTTTGAAACTGCTAATAATGATACCGTTTGTAGTAAAAGTGTAGGCTCTTCTACAACAGGAACTGATGGCAGTTTAGAGTGGATAGAAAAAAGTGTTTTAAAAATAGACAATTATAACATACAAGGTTATGTTACTTCGTCTAATGCTAATTATTATTATGGAGCTAATATGACTGATGGTCAATCTCCAAATGAATACAATCAAGCTTTTGGTGCATCTACAATAGGCAATCAAACAATAGATGGTGGAGATTTTTTTAAAGTTAGTTCTTTAACTATGACAAATACTTGTACTGTAAAAAAAATATTTTTGTCAGGGAATTGCACTACAGGAGCTGTAGTTTCTGTTGCAATATGTAAATTAAGTTTGTCTGACACTTCTGCACCTGACGCAATAACCCCTATACTTTTAAATGAAATTACATATACGGGTTTATCAAGCTTAGACAAGGTTATTAAAACTGCTGATTTAGCGCCTGAAACTACTTTGACAAGAGGGGATTTATTATTTGCAATGGTCAAAACATCAACGGCAGCAACAGCTTTTTTTAAATTAGGAATAGAGGTCGGTTACGACAATTAAAATGAAAACAGAAATGAGAGATACAATTGAAGATACGGTACAAGTAGGGATAGCAAATGCAGGAGCAATAGGAATTTCATTAGCACACATTAACGAAGTTCTTACAACTGTTTCTCTTTTAATAGCAATAGCTTTCTCAATTTATAAATTTACAAAAACAAAAAAATAATATGGCAAGTACAGTAACAGCAGCAGACTTAACAGTAACAATTACAGAATCATATACTCTAAACAGTGTAGTTTACGGAAATACAGTAAACAAAATATTTTCATCAAAAGGTCAGGTAGACCAAAGAATAATGAGTGTTTCAACAACAACCGAAAGAACTTTATTTAATTTTGGTTCGGTAGATAGTGCAGGTACAGGTGTAGCGTCAAATTATGTTTATTTTAGAGTAACCAATTTAGATGATACTAATTTTGTTAGCCTTAGACTATATAATGGCGATGATAGTTTTTGGATTAAATTAGCTGCAGGAGAGTCTTTGTTGTTAATGAACAATGAAATAGACGCTATTGCTGATAGCTCTACTTTTGGTTCATTTGAAGATATTACTTCTATTTTAGGTACTGCAAATGCAGCAGCTTGTGATGTAGAATTTATGTGTGTTACAGCGTAATGGCTAAAAAAAGAAAACTTAACTCTACTAATCCAAAATATCTTGGAAAAGTTGTTGAAATAAAAAACAACAAAAAGTTAATTAGAGAAATAAAAGGAGTAAAAATTTACGCAGTATATAGTGAATAGTTGCAATCTTCTTATAGTAAGAGAAACTTATACTGATGAATCTGTTATTGGTAAGTTATATCTTAATGGAGAATTTGTTTCATATACTTTAGAACTTGCGTGGAATAACAACCAAAAAAGCATATCTTGCGTCCCAAGAGGCGTGTATGATTGCAAAGTTAGATTAGCAAAAGATAGTGCAAGCAGAAACTACGACCATTTGATATTAGAAGATGTGCCTAATAGAAGCTATATATTGTTTCATAGGGGTAACACAGCTAAAGATAGCAGAGGTTGTATTTTGACAGGAATGATGAAGGGAGATAACGTAATCTATCAAAGCAAAACAGCCCATTCTCTTTTAATGGATAAAATATTTAAAGAGAAATTAGATAGAAAAATTGAATTAGTAATTAAAAATAGATAAAATGAACAAATTTTTAGAGAAGTTTTTATTAGGTACAATGCTTAAAAGTAAAAAGTTTTGGTACACAGTAGTTGGTATTATTACAACATTTTTAAGCGATACTTTTGGGTTAAATCCTGAAGAAGTAAATAATATTTTAATGAGTATTGCTGCACTTGTTTTAGGACAAGGAATTGCTGATACGAAAGTTAAGAAATAATTTGCACATTAAATAAAAATAATTAACTTTGCTCTATTGAGTGTTTTCAATAGTGTTTTAGTTATAGTAATTAAGAGTGAGGGGTTAATAACTTCTCACTCTTTCTTTTTATTAAGTTTTTTTTATTATATTTTTACACAAACCAATATAATATAATATGTCAGAAGACTTAAAAGGAAAGAGAATGAGACTTTCTGCTGAAGAAGTTGAAGTGATTAACGAGTTCAGAGGCAACGATTTAGATAATATAAATGGAAATACTGCATTAGAAATACATCTTAAAGATAGGGGTATAGAAAAAAAAGATGTTGTATCTGTAAAGCATTGGCAAAGTATGAGTGGAGAATTACGTTTCTCTATCGTTACCAAGGAAGATTATGGTTTGGACGAAAATCAAATCTTTAAAAAAATAAATAACTACATAGAAGAATATTCTCCTACTTATACTACAATAAAAAGAACTAAAGGAAATCATCTTTTAGTTGTAAATCCCGCAGACATTCATATTGGTAAGTATGCTAGTGAAATAGAAACAGGAGAATCTTATGATTGTGAAACTGCTGTAGATAGGGTTTTAGAGGGCGTAGAAGGCTTAATAGCAAAGTCTAAAGGATTTAACATAGATAAAGTATTATTTTGTATTGGAAACGATATATTACATATTGACAATGTATATGGACAAACAACTAAAGGCACACATCAAGATACTGATGGTAAGTGGTGGGAGCATTACGAAATAGCTTTAATGCTATATGTTAAATGCGTAGAGATGTTAAGAGAAATAGCTTCTGTAGATGTAGTTCATAGTATGAGTAATCACGACTATCAAAGCGGTTTTCATTTAGCACATACTTTAAAAAGTTGGTTTAGAAAAGCTGATGATGTTAGGTTTGATATAAGTGTGGCTCATAGAAAATATTATGTTTATGGCGAAAACTTTATAGGATTAGAACACGGAGACGGAGCTAAAATGGATAACTTACCATTATTAATGGCTCAAGAACAACCTGCAATGTGGGCTAAAACTAAATATAGATACTTTTATTTACATCATATTCATCACAAAGTAAAACACAAATGGCTTGACGCTAAAGATTATATTGGCGTTACTGTAGAATATATGCGTAGCCCCTCTTCTGCTGATAGTTGGCACTCAAGAAAAGGATTTAAAGGCGCACCAAAAGCTTGCGAAGCATTTATACACGATAAAAAAAGCGGTCAAGTAGCAAGACTAACTCACTATTTTTAAACCCTTAACTAACTCTTTGCTTAGGGTATTTAATACCCTTAATATATAAAGATAAAGATAAAGTTAAATATAAAGTTAAAGATAAATACTAGGTTAAATCCTTTTTTTTTACAAAATTCTTCTAAATTATTTGGCAACTTCATAAATTATTGTAAATTTGCAGTAATATTAATTTAAATAAATAATTATGGGATATCAAGTAAGTAGGTGCTGCGGAGCAGATTATGATGAGTGCGGAGATGAAGATAGATTTAACTTTTATGTTTGTGTTTCTTGTAATCAAGAATTTGATGACCCTATTATGAATTATGATTATAACAGTTTAGCAAAAATGGATAGAGACGAAATGATAGATGACGAGTACAGAAATAAAATGGCTAGTATTCCATTTGGATAAAATAAAAATGAATAAAAATTAGCAATAAATTAACTATTAACTAAAAAAAAACACAATTATGGGAAGAATGAAAGAAGAATTTATGAGCATAAGAGAGCAACAAGATGAGTTAGAACAGGCTTATAACCAAGAACTGTATTATCAAGAACAAGAACAATTACAATCGAGTATTAATCAAAACAATAATAAAGTGAAAAAAGTAAATGTACAAGAAGCAATTATGGTAAAAGAAACTAGAGAAGAAAAATTAAAAAGATTATTCTTAAACAATGGCTTAGTCAAAGGCGATGTTTATAAAGACCCTAGAGGTTTTGCTACTATCAAAAGGGAAGGAATTGATAAGATTGTTGCTAAACAAAACATACAAGTAGCATACGAGCCTATAAAAATGATAAGAGAAAAAGACCCTGAAACTAAAAAAATAACAGTTTGGGTAGTTGTAAGGGTTACTGCTAGTATGAAAACGGGAACAGGAGAGAACGATGTTAGAAATATAATGACTTTTGGAGAGGCAAGTGATGACAATTTAATTGGAGGAGGTAAGAAATTTCCTGTAGCTATGGCAGAAAAAAGAGGTATGAGTAGAGCTGTTCTAAAAATTTGTGGACTGTATGCAGAAGGAATCAAGGGCGAAGATGAAATGGAAAACTAATGGAAAGCGAATGTTGTGGAGCTATCCTTTTAGAAGGAACTGATTTGTGTAGTGATTGTTTAGAACACACAGGACAGGAGGTGGAATAATGAATAACGATTGGATGGATGAGGTTCTTGATGGCAAACCTAAAGATGCTGAATATTGGCAAATAGACTACATTGACAGCCTCGTACACCGAACTTCTTTGTCTAACACAAGTAAAGAAGAAATATCTTATAAAATTTTTGAAAAAGGATTTACAGAATTAGAAGCAGATGAAATAATAAAACATCTAAAAGAAAATGAAGTTTATTCAGACCCAAAAGACCAATACAAACAGTTTGCTAATAATGGAATGTTTAAATAAATAAAATAAAAATATATGAATAATAATTATGAAAAAGTTAGGAGTTCAAGAAATGAACTAGAAGCTATACTTAGAATCAGAGGAATATCTAAGCAAAAATTTGGTAGAATATTAAATATAAAAGGCTCTACTATAGAGAAGTATGTAGAGAACCCATATTATATGAGGTATTATCAAATGCAAAGATTTGCAAACTTTTTAAATATAGAAGTTAAAGATATTATAGATATAATAGAAGTTGATTTAGAAACAAATTCTATTATAGTAGAGGGAGAAGAAAACTTTACAGGTATAGAATCTTTAGTTACTCATAATGAGTAGCAACTTATGACAGAAGAAGCAAGAAATGCTGTTAATTGTTTTACAGAACTAATAGAAGAAAAAAAAAACATAAAAAAAAATATAATTGAAATGAATAACTATTTTGCATATAGTGGTAAACAAGAGCTTAATGACACACTAGTTTCTTTAATGCCTTCTTATAGAAACACAAAAGATGTTTCTATAAATAATGATATGACAAAATATATTTTAAAAGATTATAGAAAATTAAATTAAATAAATAAATAAATTATGGCTGAAAAAAATTATGTAGCAAGTAGTATAAAAAAAGTTACTACACAATATGGGGACTTGTTCAATGCAAGTTTTAAATTAGAAGACTTGCAAAAGATTGCAAAGAGAGGTTGGTTAAATATTACTATAGCAGAAAGAAGAGAGCCATCAGAAAAAGGAGCTACTCATTATGCTTATGAAAACACATATGAGCCACCAAAAGAAGTTACATCTGATAAAGCACAAGAAGCAGACGACTTACCATTTTAACAATATAAGGGGTAGATGAAGGCAACTTGCCAACCAAACCTAATCGGGAGTTTAAGAGCTTCCTGTTTTTAATTAAATTTATATCTACCCCTTTTTTATAACACTAAAAATAAAACACTATGGCTAAAAGATTTACTGATACAGATAAATGGAAGAAAGGTTTTATGAAAAGTCTTTCTACTAAATACAAATTATTATGGTTATACATTGTTGATGATTGTAATCACGCAGGAGTTTGGGAAACTGATTTTGAAGTTGCTTCTATAAGAATAGGCAGCAAGATAAGTGAGAATGAAGCTATTAAGCATTTTGCAGAACACATAAGAATTTTTGATAATGGAGATAAATGGTTTATTCCTAAATTTATAGACTTTCAATATGGTCAACTTAATTCTAACTCTAGACCACATCAAGCAGTTATAAAGCTTATTGAAAAATATGACCTTTACAGCATTAAAGGCGTAGACAATATACACACTACAGATTCTCCTAAAACCTCTTTAAAACGCTTTAAAAAGCCTACCACAGAGGAAATACAATCATATTGTACAGAAAGAAAAAACAATGTAGACTGTATGAAGTTTTTTAATTTTTACGAAAGCAATGGTTGGAAGGTAGGTAAAAATGCTATGAAAGATTGGAAGGCATCAATAAGAACTTGGGAGTCAAATTCTATAAACAAATCTAATTCGGATAGTAAAATAGGAAGTCAATTAGATTCTTGGAAAGGGGCAAGAGATATAATAATAAAACAGCAATTAAATAAATAATATAATTTATTACGAGGGGGGGCATAAAGGCATAAGCCATAACAAGTTAATACACTTGCTCTCCCAAGTAATATTTAAAATAATAATATGAAAGGACAAATAATTAAAACAAACGGAAGAGTTAAAAGTGTTAAACCTACTAACAATAAAAATTTTAACATAAAAGAATTACAATCTATTGTTGATGGTTTTATAGAAATTGTTAAAACAAGAGATAATAGAATAATGGTTGTTAATGATAAAGCTAAAAACATTAAACTTCCTTATAATGAAATTGCTACTAATTTATATGTATATGGTAAACACCAAACAATATGTGGAGATGTAATTGTTATGGATAAAGCAATGATGCAATGATTTTTATTAGTCAAGAAAATAAAGACCAATTAACGTTAAAGTGTGCTGACCTAATAAGTAAAACACTTGTTGAGCTTGGTCAGATTAAGTCTGATAAAGATATTGCTATTCTTTCTAATTCCCTTTCTGATGATATAAAAAGAGATTTTAGTAATATTATGTTTATAGATATACAAAACGCTTTTAGCAATGGAGTTCGCAATAGTGATTTATTTTCTTTAAATGTAAAGACATATTATAAATGGATTTATGCTTGGAGACAAATTATATGGGACGCAAGAGATGAGGTTGAAAACAAATCAGCAGACCCTAGAAGAGTATTACATTACAGACCTGAACCAAAATTAATTAGAAATAAATAAAATGACATATTTAAATATTATAGAACCATTAAGCGTAATTTTTGTATCATTTACATTAGGAATGTTTTTTGCTGCATTGTTTTTTATATACATATCTTCTACTGAAAAAAGTAATTTAGAAAAAAATATGCAAGAATTTGACAAAAAAATTAATAAATTTGAAAAACAAAAGAAATCTTATGACAGAACACAATAAATATTATTACGAATTAAATAGGAATACAACTTCTACATCTACTGTAAATCCAAAAATGAAAATGAGCAAAGAAGAGTTAGGTATTAAAAAACAAAAACACGAAACTTTAACAGGAGGACTATACCCTGTAGGAGCTAGGTCAATGGACGTAAAGCCTAAAAACGATAAGATACCTCATTACTATATAGGTAAGCATCATAAATATGAAGCAAGAAAAGTAATAGAAGATTTTGAGTTATCATATAACATTGGAACTGCCACGACATACCTGCTTAGAAGTGCAAACAAACATAAGTCTCCTGTTGAGTGCATTGAAAAAGCTATTGCTCATTTACAATTTGAATTAGATAAGCTTAAGCTTAAGTGAAATACATACAAAACATAAAAAATATTTTAGTTTATTATGATGTACAGCCATTGTTATTGTGGTGGTGCGTATCTGATGTGTTTAACAATCAGGTATTGTGGACAACTTATGATTATTGGTTAGAGCTAGGACAGCCTAATACTTATTGGCTGTATATGACTTACCTTGTTTTAAGTTTAACAATAGTTATTAACCTCAACAATTTAAAATTTCTTATAAAATCTATTGGATTGTATTTAATATTGTATTTATTTAGCACTATAAGATATTTAGTCAGTATTTATACTGAGGACGAAGGTTTTTTATTAATTGATTTTAAAAATATATTTATCACTTTGTGGTATTCTAGTATGTGGTTGTGGATATATTTTAAATTAAAAAAAGAAAAACTACACAAGAGTTTAATATGAGTGATAACTTAACAACGATAATAATAACAGCCATCAGCGTCATTTTTGGGGCAGGTGGTTGGAAGTTTTATGAGTTTCTAATACGAAGTAAGAGAGAGAAGCAAAAAGAGCTTAAAAGCGAGGAAACGATATATAGAGATGATTTAAAGAGTAGGGTAGATAGATTAGAACACTATAAAGACGATTGTGTTGAGTCTGTTTTACATTTAAACACAGAGGTAGCAGCATTAAGAGTTAAGGTAGAATTTTTGGAGAAAGAAAATAACACATTAAAAATTAAACTGCAAAGATGATATGCCTAACCCTATCTATAGAGTTATCATAGAGTATGGATACCGCAAAAAAGGTAGCGCAAGACACTATCAATTCAAATTAATTGATACTTTTGCTTTAACAAATGATGTAAAAATGATACAAAATAGTGAAGAAATAAGAAGAAAACTAATAAGAAATGCAAAAACTAAGCATAAAGACTTAGATATTACATTTAAGAATATTTACATTGAAGGGCAATATGGAGAAACAGTATATTAAATAAAATTATGACAGCAATAATAATATCAGCACTTGTAGTATATAACATTTTTTTAACTTTAAGAATAAGAGAGGTTGAAGATTATATAGACCATCAAACAGAAATTCTAGAGTTTACTATTATAAACAATAATAAAAAACTTTACAATAAGATGATGGAGTGGAGAAAAGAAATGAAAGATGAGAAACCAAGAAGAAGAAGTACAAAAAGCAGTAGTAAAGTATCTAAAACTAAGGTATCCAAAAGTTAGGTACTGCGCTTCATTAGGAGGTATTAGAACATCTTTTAAGCAGGCTGTAAAAGCCAAAGCCACGGGCTACATCAAGGGTTTCCCTGATTTACAGGTATGTATGCCTACTACCGAGGGGGGTATAGGAGGGGGGGGGTATCATGGATTATTCTTAGAAATAAAGAAAGACAAGAAATCTTACCCAACTAAAGAACAGAAAGAATGGATTGCATATCTAAACAGCGTAGGATATTATGCAAAAGTTACAAAAGGAATAGATGAATGTATAGAAACTATAGATGATTACTTAAACAACAAATTATGAGTATAAACATATACGAAAGAAAAGATAGAAGAGGTGGTGGCTTTGCTAAAAGAAAATTTACTTTTGAAGTTGCTCAACAAATAAGAATAGATTATGAAAGTGGAGTATATACTCAAGAACAGATAGCAGTAAAGTATGAAGTAAGCCAATCCCTTATAAACAAAATACTTAGATACAAGACTTATATAAAGAAATAAAAATTGTTTTGTGGTTGATTGTAAGAAAAGTCAAGAGCTAAAAAAGTTTTTGGCTTTTTTTATTTTATTTTATTTTTTTATTTTTTTTATTTCTGAAACTGCCCTGAAATTGCCCTGAAACTGCCAAGCCGTTGAAACTGCTAGGTATGTACATATAGCTATTGTGAAATTTATTTACTATGCGTGCATAATATATGCGTGCATAATATATGCGTGCATAGTATTTTTTACTATGCGTGCATAGTACTTTTATATATATAGCTTTTTTAAAAATATATTATACAAAAATATAATATTGATTTTAAGCCTTTTTAAGCTGTTTTAGACCCTTTTGGGTATATTGGTATTAAAAAAGCTTGTAAGTTCCTTAAAATAAAATTACTAGATAAGGACAAAATATTTATTGTTTTTGCTTGTTTATATAAATTATTTATATATATTTGCAATGTCAATTAGACACAAAACAAAAATTTATAAAATGAAAATAACAAGCACACAGATAAAAAATTTAATAACGTTGACAAATAACGAAATTAAAAAACTAGAGGAAAGCCGAAACACTTCGACACTTTCAGACGTTGCAATTGATAAAAAAATTGACGAATTAAACGCTCTTTTTTCGCTTTTATCGTTAGAATATTTTGATACAATTGCGACAGATTTAAAAGTATCAACGGATTATTTAAAGGGCATTTCGGATATATTAACAGATGTAAAAGAAAATAAGTTATAAATAATCATGCAAAAAATAGAAAACATATATAATAATTTAAACACTACAATAGACAATTTATTAGAGTGTCATTCAAAATTAAAAAATACAGATGTGCAAAAGAATTTAATTTTTTTACAGATTTGCGAACTAGAAAAACAATTAACAGAAATTAATATAATTAGAATTGATAACCTTAAAAAATAATAAAATGATATATAAAAACAATATTAAAAAAGCTTATAACGTAATAGAAAAAAGAAATATTAGATTTCCACAAACAGAAAGCAAAGAAAGACTTTTAAATAATATCGCCGCTTTATGTTGTTGGGTGTTGGTTTCATTTGTTGCGGTTGGTTTGTGTTTCTTAGGTTCCGCACTTGATAAAATATAATATAAATTAATAACTAAATAAAAAATACTATGTCAAAAGAAGATTTCAAAGATTACGATTTAAACGATTTAAGCAACTCATATATTAACGTTGAACATATAATAGGAAGCGCCATAGATGGGGCATTTGAAGAGCTTAATAATCAAATAGACGATATAGAAGGACTACCACAAAGCCGAAAAGATGAGCTTTTTGATTTTGTTAATACACTTTTTGCAATTAAACACACATAAAAATGAAAACATTTAATGATATAAAATGGAAAACCCACCAACTAGGCAAAGGATATATACAGGGATTAATTTCCTTAGATAGTGGGGCTGAGTTGTCAATTGTTGCGGGTAAAGGTCTTTATAGCTTACCACGGGAGGCGGGGAACTCTCACGAGGATTTTAATAAGTTTGAAGTCCTTATATTTAATGAAAAAGAAAATGAGCCTCTAGGATGGCAATCTAGAAAAGATATAGACAATTTAATAAAATTACATAATTAAAAAACACTTAAAAATGATAAATCTATTAACACAAAATAGCAAATTAAAAAAGACCTCAAAAGAAAATAATAAAAGGATTTTTAATTTTAGTATACCAGCGCACAAAACAAAAAGCGGGCAAGTTGTTTGTCCATTTGCAAAAGCTTGTCTTAAATATTGTTACGCTCAAAAAGGTAATTACACTAGATTTCCAATAGTTCAAGAATTAATGGAACAGAAATATAAGATAACAAAACAAGATAATTTTCCCGATTTAATGAGTCAAGAAATTAAAGACAAACGGGCGGACGTTGTACGCTTACACGATAGCGGCGATTTTTATAGCGTTAAATATCTTAAAAAGTGGGTAGAGATAGCACAAGAAAATAAAGATATTGTTTTTTATGCTTATACTAAAAGCGTGCCTTTCTTTAAAAAAGGAATTGAAATACCTAAAAATTTAAAGGTTATATTTTCTGAAGGCTCTAAAAAAGATTATTTAATTGACACTAAAAAAGATAGACACGCACGCATTTTTAACAGCTTAGAAGAGCTAACAGCAGGCGGATATATAGACGCAAGCACAAACGACCTCAACGCCCTTACATCTAATAAAAAGGTTGGCCTAGTAATACACTAAAATAAACACTAATTAAAAACAAAAAAATGAATAAAGAAAATTTAAAAGATGATTTAATAAAATTAGATTATCATATTAATGAGATAATAGACAACTTAATATGTTCTGGTAGGGACAAAGAATTTAAAAAAGACATTGAGCAAATAGAACTTTTTCTCAATTATTGGCACGCTTACACAAAATAAAAACTAACTAAAAACAATAATACAAAATGCAATTA